>Ga0181573_10000293_pt1 | contig 53561 bp, 48 predicted proteins | sample 101ome_25_FD_148643 | JGI IMG/M metagenome (GOLD analysis project Ga0181573, IMG submission 148643) | Coastal salt marsh microbial communities from the Groves Creek Marsh, Skidaway Island, Georgia - 101409BT metaG (spades assembly) | ecosystem: Environmental > Aquatic > Marine > Intertidal zone...
GCCAAGGAAAAGCTTGCGCTGAGACGGAAATCCTCCTGACGCAGTTCAAGCTGGTCAACTGTCAGCATCTATGCGGCCTCCGCGATCAAAGAACCAAAAAAGGGCGAGGCTCAGCCCCACGAGAAGGAGCGCCGCACTGGCTGCGGCCTCCATACGATAGGCCCCCATCAGGCGGTACATGGCAAGAGGCAGCGTTTCTTGCCGGTCGGTTGCAAAGAGGGCGATCACCCCGAGATCACCCATAGAGAGCGCCGCCGAAAGCCCGAGCGAGAAGCCGATGGGCCGCCTGAGCCGAGGCAGGTAGAGCCAGCGGAGGCGGCGCCATCCGACAAGGCCCAACATATCGGCAAGTCTGCCAAAGTCATGCTCGGTTCGCGCGATTTCGGGCGCAAGGATGCGCAGGAGGAACGGCAGGCTCATTACGGCATTCAACACGACGGTGACGGCCAGAGCGATACGAGTGGGCGAGACAAAACCATAGACCAGAACAAAAAGCCCCGTGCCGATCACCAATGACGATGTGGCAAGGGGTAGGTTGCCTATCAGCGTTGTAAGCCGGTCTTGCCGGATGGCAAAGGATAGGGCCAGAACCAGCGCCAGAGCAGAGGCAACCAGCGCAACGACAATCGAGCACAGCGCGGCCTCCCAAACGGAGGGAGGCATGGCGGTGATCCCCGGTACGCCGCGCCAGACGATCATGAAAAGGGGCAGAAGCAGGAAAAACGCCGCCAGTGCGAGAGCGGCACCATCAAGAAATCGCGCGCCGCCGGTACGGCCATCCCAGCGCGGGACGTGGCGATCAAGCCCAGCGCCAAAGCCCTCGGGGATGGCGACAGCCATAGCGACCAGCACCGCGCCGACGCAAAGCGCCAGTTGCACCACTGATAGGACGGCTGCTTTACCAAGATCAAAATCGAAGCGGATGGCTTGATAGATTGCCAATTCGACTGTCGTTGCGCGGGGGCCACCGCCGAGCGTGAGCGCGACGGCAAAGCTTGTCAGGCAAATCAGGAATACCGCCAGCAAGGCACCGGGAACCACCGCTCGCAGCATGGGCAGCTCCAACACACGGAAAACCGGGGCGTTGAGACTTTCCGCAAGCCGGAAGCGCTCGGCTGGAACCGCAAGCCAGCCTTGCAAGAGAAAGCGGGTTGCGAGGGGAAGGTTAAAGAACACATGCGCCAGAACGACGCCTTGGAAGCCGTAAATCTGAACGGGAGGCAGACCAAGATAACCCAAAACGGTATTGACCACGCCGCCGCGCCCGAACACTGCGAGAAGGCCGATAATTGCGACGATCACGGGCAGGATAAACGGCGCACCGAGCAGAGAAACGAAAAGCTTGCGGCCCCAAAAATTGCGGCGCGCGAGCGCGCGGGCGACAGGTATCGCCAGACCAACGGATAGGAGCGCGGAAACTGCCGCTTGCAGAACGGTGAAACGGATGGCGGCAAGATCGGCAGCGCCGAGGACGATCCGCCCCTCAGCACGCCAGAGCACAGCGCCAAGTGTGCCCAGCACCAGAAACAGCACCAGCGCCGCAGCAGCGACGCTGGGCCATTTCGAAAAGTTTAGCGAGCGAGGGCCGCGCGCCATTCTTCGATTGCCGCGTCGCGCAGGGCGGCGGCATCCTCTGGCGGCAGGATGAGTGCCTTTTCCGGAGAGACGACTGCGCCGAAGCCTTCAGGCATGCCAGCGGACGGCTCAACGGCCGGATACATCCAGTTGGTCGTCGGGATGATCGACTGGAAGGCATCGCTCACCATGAAAGCAAGGAACGCATCGGCCAGTTCAGGCGCATCGGCTCCGGCGAGCTTGGCCGCAACCTCGACCTGCATGTAATGACCTTCATCAAAAATCCATGCGACCTTGCTGGCGTCCTCTTCCGCGATCAGGTGATAGGCGGGCGAGGTTGTGTAGGACAGCACGGCGTCTGATTCACCTTCGAGGAAGAGGCCGTAGGCCTCCGACCAGCCCGGTGTGACAGTGACAACGTTATCCGCCAGATTAGCCCAAAGCGCAGTGGCTTCGTCGCCATAGGCGGCTTTCACCCATGTGAGCAGGCCCAGACCCGGGGTCGAGGAGCGCGGATCTTGGATGATGATCGACAGGTCGCTGGCCGCAAGTGCACGAAAATCAGCAGGTGCTTGGGTATCTGCGTCGCTGACAAAGGCAAAGTAGCCCCAATCGAACGGCAGGAAGGTATCATCCGTCCAAGCGACAGGCAGATCGAGCGCGGCATCAACGCCATGCGGCGCAAAAAGGCCTGACTCAGCGGCAGCGGCCATCAGGCTATTGTCCAGACCGAGCACGATATCGGCCTCGGTTCCTGCGCCCTCAAGCCGGACGCGGGACATCAGCGCAGCGCCATCGCCCGCGCCGACAAATTGCAGGTCGCAATTGCAGACCTCTTCAAAAGCGGCCTCGACTGCGGGGCCGGGGCCCCATTCGCTGACGAAACTGTCATAGGTGTAGACAGTGAGAACAGGGGTTTGTGCCGACGCTGCGGTGGCAGCGAGGCAAAGTCCTGCGACATGGATCAGATGTTTGGTTTTCATTCCGTTATCCTCTTTCATGCGCCGGACGGATGGGGGCATTGAGGAGAACTCGAATGGCCTTCCCTCCGCCGGTTCTAACCGGTTCAGGTTCAACGGGTTCGCGTGGTGCATCTCAGCTCCTGACGGAGCACCCCGAGGTGAGGCAGAACATAACGCGGCAAATCGGTGACGCAAGGGCATAATTCCGGTCGAAAAATCTTGGCCCTCTCCGGCCATCAGGATAGACGGGTCTGCAAAGGAGTTCTGCGATGTCTTTCAATAGTTTCGGGCATGTCTACCGCGTCACCACTTGGGGGGAGAGCCACGGGCCAGCATTGGGCGCGACAGTTGACGGCTGCCCGCCGGGAATCGCGCTGGAGCCGGAGATGATCCAGACATGGCTCGACAAGCGCCGCCCCGGGCAGAACAAGAACACCACCCAGCGCAACGAACCTGATGCGGTCGAGATCCTCTCTGGTGTGTTCGAGGGCAAGACGACAGGCACCTCGATCCAGCTGATGATCCGTAACACCGATCAGCGCTCCAAGGACTATGGCGAGATCGCGCAGAGCTTCCGCCCTGGGCATGCGGATATCACCTATCACCAGAAATATGGCCTGCGCGACTATCGCGGCGGCGGGCGGTCCTCTGCGCGGGAGACAGCCGCGCGGGTTGCAGCGGGTGGTGTGGCGCGGGCGGCGATCAGCAACCTTATGCCCAAGGCCCAGATCAAGGGCTACATGGTCCAGATGGGCGACCGAAAGATCGACCGCGACCGCTTTGACTGGGACACGATCGACCAGAATGATTTCTGGTGCCCTGACGCGACCGCTGCGGCGGAATGGGAGGATTACCTCGATTTCCTGCGGCGGAAGGATCACAACTCCGTCGGCGCGATCATCGAAGTGGTTGCGCGCTGCGTACCGGCGGGCTTAGGCGCGCCGGTTTATGGAAAGCTGGATACCGATCTGGCCGCTGCGATGATGTCGATCAACGCGGTAAAAGGCGTGGAGATCGGTGAAGGCATGGCCGCCGCGGCGCTCACCGGCCGTGACAACGCAGACGAGATTACGATGGGGCCAAACGGGCCGGAATACAGCTCGAACCACGCGGGCGGTATTCTGGGGGGTATATCGACGGGGCAGGATATCGTCGTGCGCTTTGCGGTGAAGCCCACCTCTTCGATCCTCAGCCCGCGCAAATCCATCCGCATTGACGGCTCGCCGATTGATATTGTCACCAAGGGCCGACATGACCCCTGTGTAGGCATTCGTGCGGTGCCGGTGGGCGAGGCGATGATGGCCTGTGTGATCCTCGATCACTTCATGCTGGACCGTGCTCAGACCGGCGGCGTGCGCGGAAAGATCGGCTGATTTGCTCGACATCCTTGCAATAACCTTCCCGATCTTCGCGGTTGTGGCGTTCGGATACGGGATGGTGCGTGGCGGGCTGTTCTCGGGCGAAGACAATGCAGCGCTCGGCCGTTTCGCGATGAATGTGGCCCTGCCAGCGTTGATGTTTTCGGCGGCATCAGGTGGTGGCACCGGCGAAGGGGCGATCATCAACCTCTCTTATATGGCCACCTACGCTTTGGCAGGGATTCTGACGATTGCGGCGGCTTGGATCTGGTTCAAGCTGAACCTGACAGGCTCGGATACCGGCCCTGTGCGGCAAGCGATCGCCGTCATGGGATCGAGCTGCCCGAACTCGGCTTATGTCGGTTTTCCGGTGCTGATGCTTGCCGTACCAGAAATCGCCGCGCCTGTATTCGCGATGAATGTGATGGTGGAGAGCTTTTTGATCGTGCCACTGAGTTTCGTGATCCTCAGCGGCGCGGCGCGAACCAAGGGGCAGCCTGTCGGGCAGACAATCATGCAAACCGCTTGGGATGTATTGCGGCGGCCGATGGTTCTGGCGTTTTTGGCCGGTGTCGTGGTGTCCCTGCTTGGTATCCCCGTACCAGAGCCGGTTTCGCGGCTGGTAACGATGCTGGCTGCGGCGACGGCAGGGCTTGCGCTGTTCTTTATCGGCGGATCGCTGACGGGGTTGCCGCTCAAGGGCAACAAACGGATGGCGACAGAAATCGTGATCGCGAAACTTGTCATACATCCGCTCATGGCGGCATTGGCACTGTCGTTGATTGCGTTCTTTGGGCTACCGACACTCACCGGCCTGCTGGCCGTTGCGGTGATCCTTTCCGCAGCGATGCCGATGATCGGGGTTTACGCGATTTTCGCGCAGGATTACGGGCATGAAAACCTTGCCGCGCTGGCGATGATGGGCGCCACAGTGGGCGCCTTTTTCACCGTTAGCGGCTTACTGGTGTTCCTGCTGTAGATCAGAGGCCGGCGTCCAATAGGGCTTTGATATCCGACATGCGCGTGCCAGAGACGATGCGACCAAGCTGCATATCCCCGCGCAACATCACCAATGTTGAGCGGCGGGGGATCTCTAGGCGGCGCGCGAGATCACCATCGGAATACTGATCCCAATCGACCTGAATGAAGGTGATCTTTTCCTCATATTCTGGATTGTCGGCCTTGAGCTGATCAAGGACGCGGCTTTGGGCGCGGCAGGTCGAGCACCAATCGGCGTAGAAATCAACGAAAACCGTTTCGCCGGCGTCAAGGTGCTGTTGAACCAAGCCGGGGGTATAGGGAAGGACTTCGGCCTGCGCAAAAGCGGGAAGAACGCCAAAGGCGGCGAGGGCGGCAAGGAGGGTTCTGCGTTTCATATCGTATCCTTAGTAGCGAACGGAGAGATCCTGCATCCAATAGGGAAGCGTATCGAGCAGCCAGATTTCGGCCGCGGTGAGCCAGCCGAACCAGATGGCCAGGCCAGTGAGAACGAAGATACCCCCCATCACCGGACGACCGACGCCGGAGAGCGACAGCATCCAATCACGGCGGGCGCGGATGGCGGATTGTGCGCCGAGGCCAAGGGCGACGACAACTGTGCCAATGCCGAGCGCAAAGCTGACCATCGTTGCAAAGGCCCAGGCGAGGTTTTCGCCGGCGTAGGCGAGCGCAATCGCGCCACCCAGTGTTGGGCCGACGCAAGGCACCCAGACAAGGCCAAGAAGCATGCCGCCGAAAAACTGTCCCTGAAGGCGGGTGCGGTCGAGGGTATCGAACTGCCGGTCGGCACGATTGGCGAAGCCAGCAGTCGCCAAGGAGAAGCGGGCGGATAGCTGCGGAACGAGAAGGACGGCGCCGAATAATACCATCATCAAAGCGCCAATGCGGGAAACCAGCACATCATCAATGCCAAGGCTCCGCCCGAATACGGCTACACCGAAACCCACGATGACAAAACTCGTCATCAGCCCCGCCGCCAGTACCACAGGGCCGCGCTTGCTGAACTGCAACGAACTGGCCAACACAATAGGCAGAATGGGCAGTACGCAGGGGTTGATCAGCGTGAGCAGGCCCGCAAGATATCCAAAGACGATTTCCATGCAGGCAGATTGCACATCAGGGCGGCGGAAGTCATTTCATAAGCCGCTGACAGGCTATCACGTTACCGTTGGCTTTTGTTTCGACAGTTGCACCGCGAGGATGCCAGCAGCGACGATCAGCACGCCGATGATATCCATCGTGCCGAGTGCCTCGCCCAACAGGACCGCCGCAACGGCAACGCCGAAGAACGGATTGAGGAAGTGGAATGTCGCCGCCCGCACAGCGCCGATCCGGCCGACGAGCAGGAACCAAATCCACGTCGCCCCCAAGCCGGGGAAGAGGGTGGTATAGGCGAAGGCGACGACCAACTGCCAGCTCATGGTGATCGAAAGCGGTTCGAAAATAGCGGCAGGGACCAGCAGAGCTGCGCTACCCACCAGCATTTGCAGGCCGACGATCATCATCACGTTGCCGCCGGAGGAAGCACCCCGCACGGTGAGCGTAGCGACGGCCAGTGATACCACCGCGATTACGCATAACATCACCGCGACAAGATCGATACCGCCACCGAGACGCGCGCCCATGATGAGGGTCACACCGCCAAAACCCGCCAGAAGCCCAGCAACGCCCAGAACACCGATACGGTCCCGCAGTACAATCCAGCCGATCAAACCGACGATCAGCGGCATTGTGGAGGCAATAATGGCGGCGAGCGAGGCTTCGATTGTTTGCATCGCGATGAAATTGAGGCCGAGGTAAAGCGCGTTTTGGCAAATGCCAAAGACGATCACCGCTTGCCATTGTCGCCGCGACAGGCGGGCGCTCTCGCCCAGCGCGCGGGCAATCACGATGCCAAGCAAACCGGAGGCCAGAAAGCGGAAAACCAGCGACCACATGGGCGGCGCGTATTCGACAATCACACGCGCCGAGGTGAAGGCCGATGACCAGACAAACGCAAATACGAGCCCCATTGCGATTGATTTCACATCCATGACGCGCCGCGCTCCCTGTCAATGGCCCCTAACGAAGAAGGGCCGCTTAAAGCGGCCCCTCAAAAACAGAAAATCCAGCGACTTAGCCGTTCACGCTGTCTTTCAGCGCTTTAGCGATGGTCATTTTCACGACCTTGTCTGCTTCTTTCTTGATCTGCTCGCCGGTGGCAGGGTTGCGCACCATGCGCTCGGGGCGCTCACGGCAGTAGATCTTGCCCACGCCCGGAAGGGTCACGGCACCGCCGCCCGAAACTTCGCGCGTGATGATCGCGATCAGGGCGTCGAGGTGGCCGGAGGCGGATTTCTTGTCGCTGCCGGTTTCTTCTGCGAGTGCAGCAACCAGCTGCGCTTTGGTCATCGGTTTTGCCATATTCTTAGTCTCCCTTGGTCTGCCCTAGTATGGGCCTCAACTGGCATGATTAAACTCTATATGGTGTAGGACCACAACGAATTGTGTGCTTTTGCAAGGAAAAATAACGCATTTTGTGGGGAAAATGTCATTTCAGAGGAAAGCTGTCTCTTCAAAGCTGCGTAATTTGCGGCTGTGCATTCGCTCTAGTGGCATTTCGCGCAAACTTTCCATCGCCCGAATACCAATCATCAAATGCCGCGAAACCTGCGTTTTGTAGAAATCGGAAGCCATTCCGGGGAGTTTCAGCTCTCCGTGCAGGGGTTTGTCGGAGACGCAAAGCAAGGTGCCATAGGGCACTCGGAAGCGGAATCCGTTGGCTGCGATTGTCGCGCTTTCCATGTCCAGCGCGATGGCGCGCGACTGGCTGAGGCGCTGCACTGGTCCGGACTGATCGCGGAGTTCCCAGTTGCGGTTGTCGATAGTTGCGACAGTTCCCGTCCTCATAATGCGCTTCAGCTCAAAGCCTTCGAGGGCAGTGACCCGCTCCACCGCGTCCTCAAGAGCGATCTGGATTTCCGCGAGCGCGGGAATGGGCACCCAGACAGGCAGATCATCGTCTAGCACGTTATCTTCGCGCAGGTAGGCATGGGCGAGAACGAAATCCCCGAGCCGCTGCGAATTACGCAGGCCCGCACAGTGCCCCACCATCAGCCACGCATGGGGCCGCAGCACGGCGATATGATCTGTCGCGGTTTTGGCGTTTGACGGGCCAACGCCGATATTCACCAACGTGATCCCAGCGCTACCCGGTCGCTTGAGGTGATAGGTCGGCATTTGCGGCAGCTTTGCCGGTGGGGGCAGCGGTGCGTCGGCATCGGTGATCACGGCATTCCCCGGGCCGACGAATGCGGAATAACCGCTGGAAGGGTCGGCAAGCATCTGGCGCGCGAATTGCTCGAACTCTTCGACATAGAATTGGTAATTGGTGAACAGCACATAGTTTTGGAAATGCTCTGCGCTTGTCGCCGTATAATGCGAAAGCCGCGCTAGAGAATAATCAATCCGTTGCGCGGTGAACGGCGCCAAGGCCCGCGCGCCGTCCGGATAGGAGAAGCCAAATCCGTTGACGATATCATCATGCGTGGTGCTCAGATCAGGCACATCAAAGACATCCCGCAGGGTGAATTCCATCGCGCCTTCTTGCGGCACTGTCAGGCGGGTATCGTTAGCCACGGCGAAATGAACAGGCATCGGCGTATCGGAGTAGCCGATGCTCACCGGCTCACCGTGATTTTCGAGCAGGAGGCCTATTTGCTGGATCAGGTAATTTTCAAACAGGTCGGGGCGGGTGATCGTCGTCGCGTAAATGCCCGGTTCGGTAACATGACCGAAAGACAGACGGCTATCGGTCGTGGCGTAAGATTTCGTTACGAACCGAATTTCAGGATAAAACGCACGGTAACGCTCGGCAGGCTTACTGCCGGAGATCGTCGCGGAAAAACGTTGGGAGAGAAAGCTGGTCGAGGCCTCATAAAGCACGACAAGCTGTGCGGTCGCGGCGGCGGCATCGGTATATTCGCGGTGAGGAACCGGATCAGGGGTTAGGATCGGGATCGACGCTTGGCTCATTTTTGCTCTCCTTTTTTATTTTCTTGTCGCTCCGGTCTTTACCCGCCTCACGATGAAGCAAATGTGACATCAATGCGGGGACGACTGCAAGTCGGCAGAAACCCTTTGATCCACACGGATAATGCTGTTCAATTTGGACACAGGGAGGAATGCAGATGACCGTTACACAGTTGAAGAATAGCCCCTCGCATTGGGCAGAGCGCGTTGATCTTGCCGCAGCATTCAGATGGACCGCGCGGCTCAACCTGCACGAAGGTGTTGCCAATCACTTTAGCCTGTCTGTCAATGAAGACGGCACGCAGTTCTTAATGAACCCGAACCAAGTTCACTTTTCGCGGATCCGCGCCTCTGACCTTCTGCTGCTGGATGCCAATGACCCCGCGACGCTCGACGCCCCAAATGCGCCGGACCCAACCGCATGGGGCCTGCATGGCGCTTTGCACCGGCGCTGCCCGCATGCGCGCTGCGCAATGCATGTGCACTCGATCCATGCGACGGTTCTGGCCTGCCTCGCCGACAGTTCGCTGCCACCGATCGACCAGAACACAGCAATGTTCTACGAGCGAACTGTAGTGGACGAGAACTTTGGCGGGCTTGCCTTTGAGGAAGAGGGCGAACGCTGTGCGAAACTGTTCACCAACCCGAAAACCAAGGTGATGATCATGGGCAACCACGGGGTGATGGTCATTGGGTCGTCCGTCGCGGATACGTTCAACTCGCTCTATTATTTTGAGAGGGCGGCTGAGACTTATATCCGCGCGCTCCAAACAGGCCAGAAATTACGGGTACTGTCGCACGAGATCGCTGCAAAGACAGCCGACGAATTGGACGACTATCCCGGGCAGGCGGAATCACACTTGCGGGAACTGAAGCTGATCCTTGATGAAGAAGGTTCTAACTACGCGAGTTAGGCACTCTTTTTCCGCATGCTGACAATTTTAGCGGTGTCATGGGCGTGTTCGTCTGTGGCATCGCTGTTTGCGTAGATATCAACTGTATGCACATGCAGGGCAGCGATTTGTGAACGGATATTGCCGATTGCCTTTTCGAACCCAGCTTCCGCGTAGTGGGCGCTGTTAACCGAAATCGTCATCAGCCCTCCCGGGCGCAAGATGCGCATAAGATCGGGAAGAATTTCTGGTCCCAGATGACCGAGTGTGAATGTCCCTGAACTGACGATTCCGTTCAAGCTTTCGTCAGGAAACGGCAACGGTCGCTCGGGATCGGTGACGAACAGGCGGCGGTAGAGCCCTTTTCGGCTGGCATGTTCGAGCATCTCCGAGGAGATATCGGCGGCCTCCAATGGCCCCACATTGAGCGAGGCCAATGCGGTTGCCAGAACTCCTGTACCAGCGCCGAGGTCGAGCACCGGACCGGACCCGCCCTTTTCGACGAAATCTTCGGCGACGCGCTCGTGCAGGACATAGCTGCGCCCACCAACGAAGCTCGTATCGTAGGTTTCGGCCCATGCAGCATAGACACGCTTCGCGTCGTCAGCGCTCTTTAATGCATAGGCATCATCCAAATCCGGCGACTTCGTCGTCATATGATTCCTTCACTCATGTGAAATCATGCTTGAACTCTTGTTAGCATACTCGCATTTCTCGGGCATGATGAAATCTCGAACGCTTCTTTCTTTTGGTCATGGTTTTTCCTCACAAGCACTCGCAACGCGATTGCTGGGTGAAGGCTGGCACTTTGTTGGCACGACGCGGAGTGCTGAAAAAGCGCAGCGGGTCGTCCAAACGGGTGTCGAGCCGGTCATCTGGCCGGGCTCTGATGTGGCAGGGTTATTGGACGAAGCGACGCATCTATTGATCTCTGCCGCGCCGGACGCGGAGGGCGACCCAGTTTTGCGTGAATTAAAGCAGCAGATCAGCGCCCGCGCGGGGCAGTTTGAATGGGTGGCCTACCTGTCGACGACCGGCGTTTATGGCGATCGCGAAGGTGGTTGGGTCGATGAGAGCACGCCTCTCACCCCCAGCACCCGCCGAGGTAAATTCCGCAAATTGGCAGAGGCGGAATGGGCGTCGATCCCTGATCTACCCCTGCATATTTTCCGTCTGGCCGGAATATACGGCCCCGGTCGCGGGCCGTTTGCCAAGGTGCGCAACGGAACGGCACGGCGTATCATCAAGAAGGGACAAATTTTCTCGCGTATCCATGTGGAGGATATTGCACAGGTCTTGGAGGCCTCGATCGCGCGGCCAAACCCAGGTGCGGCCTATAACCTTTGCGACGATGACCCCGCGCCGCCGGAAGACGTCATCGGTTATGCTGCCGAGCTGTTGGGGCTGCCTGTACCGCCTGCCGAAGATTTTGAAACTGCCGAGATGAGCGCGATGGCGCGGAGTTTCTACGCGGAAAGCAAGCGCGTCAAAAATGACCGCATTAAAGATGAACTTGGCGTAAAGCTTCTATACCCGGACTATAAAGCAGGGCTTAATGCGCTGCTGGCTGCCGAAGAACCCGGCGAATAACAGCGGCAAGACCGGCAAAGACCAGCAGAAAACCCAAGGCCGTCACGAGGTTTGTGGCGTAAAAGGTCATCCGGCCGCCGAGTTCCAGATCATTCAGGAAGCGATAGGGCAGACCCGATGTCACGTTGCCGCTCGGGGTGCTGGCGAGTGGCTGCACGATATACTCGACCCAAATGACATAGGAAATGACGATCCCAACAAGCCAGAGCGCAGAGGCCCGCAAGCGTGTGAAAGATCGGTGAATAAACAGCGCGTCGATCCATTGTAGAAGCGGACCAAGCGCGTGCAGATAATATTCGAGCCACCAATCACCGAGTTGCCCATCGCGCGTAACCGATGTCGGATCCGCAAAGAAAAGCCGCCAATAGAGAAAGACGACCATCAGGTTGATAACGGCTGTTGCGCCGACGAGCCCGTCCCAGCGGGCATCAGAGCGGCCTTCAACAAGAGCCATCATACGGCTTGCGCAGAAAAACGAGAGGATCAGCGCCCAAATCGTCAGGTAGCGGAAGGGGCCGGCGAAACCGTCATATTCAGAGAATAACACCATGCGGATCGTGTAACCCGCAGCCAACAGAAACACGGCCCAGCGATAGATGCTGACAGCGCTCGCTTTTTGCGCGTCGCTAAGCACGGCGCTCGACCACGGCAATGCCCAGGGCATCGAGCACTTTGCGTTCAATATCGGCAGCGTTAAGGCCAGCAGTTGCATACATATCGCGGGGGCTGGATTGATCGATGAAGATATCAGGCAGGACCATTGAGCGGAATTTCAGCCCATGATCAAACACGCCTTCATCCGCAAGGAGCTGCGCCACATGGCTGCCAAAACCGCCAATCGCGCCTTCTTCGATGGTGATCAGCGCCTCGTGATTGCGGGCCAGATCGAGGATCATCTCGCGGTCAAGCGGCTTTGCGAAACGGGCGTCAGCCACGGTTGCGCGAATGCCGCGCGCGTCGAGCGCCTCGGCGGCGGAGAGGGTTTCTTCCAACCGCGTACCGAGCGAAAGAAGCGCAACGCGTCCGCCCTCACTGATGATCCGGCCCTTGCCGATTTCAAGCGGCTCGGCATTTTCTGGAATATCAACGCCAACACCCTCGCCACGGGGGAAGCGGAAGGCGATCGGGCCGTCATCGTAATCGGCAGCGGTTGTAACCATTCGCACCAGCTCGGCCTCATCCGCGGCTGCCATGACCACGAAATCGGGCAGGTTAGAGAGAAAGGCAATGTCAAAGCTGCCTGCATGGGTCGCGCCATCGGCACCGACGAGCCCTGCCCGATCTATGGCGAAACGCACAGGCAAGCGCTGGATCGCCACGTCATGGACGACCTGATCATAACCGCGTTGCAGGAAGGTGGAGTAAAGCGCGCAGAACGGGCGCAAACCACCAGCGGCGAGGCCTGCCGAGAAGGTCACAGCATGCTGTTCGGCAATGCCCACATCAAAGCACCGGCTGGCATAGCGTTTCATAAACCGGTCAAGGCCGGTACCATCCGGCATGGCAGCGGTGACGGCGCAAATGCGGCTGTCAGTTGCTGCGAGCTTCACCAGCGTTTCGGAGAAAACGGAGGTGTAGGAAGGCGCGTTGGAGGGAGCCTTCGTCTGTTTGCCTGTCAGGACGTTAAATTTTGCCGTGGCGTGGCCTTTGTCGGAGGCGGCCTCTGCGGGGGCGTAGCCCTTGCCCTTGCGGGTGATTGCATGGATCAACACGGGGCCGGTTGCGCGGGTTTTGACGGTGCGCAAAACAGCGAGAAGTTGCTCCATGTCGTGCCCGTCAATCGGACCAACGTAGGAGAAGCCCAGCTCCTCGAACAAGGTGCCGCCAACGGTCATGTGCTTGAGCATATCCTTGGCGCGGCGCGCGCCCTCTTGCAAAGGCGGTGGCAGGAGGCTCACAGCGCCTTTTGCAGCTGCTTTGAATTCCTGAAACGGCGCACCTGCATAGAGGCGGGAGAGATAGGAGGACATCGCGCCGACAGGCGGTGCAATGGACATTTCGTTGTCATTGAGCACCACGAACAGGCGCTTGCCGAGGTGACCGGCGTTGTTCATCGCCTCGAACGCCATGCCCGCGCTCATTGAACCGTCGCCAATCACTGCAATCGCATCGCCCAAGCCGGATTCACACTGACCACCAAGGTCGCGGGCAACGGAAAAGCCCAGCGCGGCGCTGATCGACGTGGAACTATGCGCGGCACCGAACGGATCGTAGGGGCTTTCGCCGCGCTTGGTGAAACCGGAGAGGCCATCCTTTTGCCGCAGGGTGCGGATGCGATCGCGGCGGCCTGTCAGGATTTTATGCGGGTAGCATTGGTGCGAGACGTCCCAGATCAGCTTGTCTTTCGGGGTGTCGAACACGGCATGAAGGGCGACGGTCAGCTCGACCACACCCAGCCCGGCACCCAGATGGCCACCCGTTTCAGAAACCGCGGAAATCGTCTCGGCACGAAGTTCATGAGCAACCTGAATCAGCGCATCGTCCCCCAGACGCTTCAGGTCATCAGGGGATGCGATCTGGTCGAGCAGCGGCGTCGCCGGTTTTTCGCTCATTGTGCCTCCAGGATCAGTTGTTTCGCGCAATAACGAAGCGCGCCGCCCGCTTCAAGCTTTCAGCACTGTCACCGAAAGCAGCGAGCGCGTCACAGCCCTCTTCTACCAGCGATTTGGCGCGGTTTTTTGCCCCTTCAAGGCCAAGGAGGGAAACGAAGGTCGCTTTGCCCGCCTCTTGGTCCTTGCCGACTGCCTTACCAACTGTCGCGGCATCGCCTTCGACATCGAGCACATCGTCCGCGATCTGGAAGGCGAGACCAATGGCATCGCCGTAAGTTTGCAGAGGGGTCAGATCGGCCTTGGCCATGCGTGCGCCAACGGTTGCCGACCAAGTGATCAATGCGCCTGTCTTGCCTGATTGCAGTTCGGTAATGGCGGCCAGATCAAGTGGTGCATCGGCGGTTTCGGCAGCAATATCGAGCGCCTGACCACGGACCATGCCCCGCCCGCCCGCAGCACGCGCAAGCGAATACGCCAACTCGGCGCGAATTTCAGCATCACCCACATCTGGCTGAGCGACCAGCTCAAACGCCAGTGCCTGAAGTGCGTCACCCGAAAGGACGGCAATAGCTTCGTTCCACTTGCGGTGGACGGTCGGCTGCCCACGGCGCAGATCATCATCATCCATGCAAGGGAGATCATCATGTACGAGGCTATAGGCATGCAGGGCTTCAATCGCCGCGGCTGGCCAGATTGCAGCCTCTTGCGGCACCTCATAGATGCGCGCGGATTCGCGCGCAAGGAACCCACGCAGCCCTTTACCTCCGGCGACGGCATAGCCCATTGCCGCGATCACCGGCAGGGCGCCCATTTCCACCATTACCGATTGTAACGCCGCCTGCGTTTCGCGGGCGGCGGCAGCTAGTTCGATCGAGAAGTGATCAGTCATCGAGCGGGGCAGTACCAGTGGGCTGACCATCGCCACCCAGTGTGATTTTCGCCACTTTCTCCTCTGCTTCCGCAAGCTTGGATTCGCAGCGTTTTTTCAGCGCAGCTCCCCGATCATAGAGCGCGATGGAATCTTCGAGCGCGACGTCGCCACGCTCCAACTTTCCGACGACTTCTTCCAGCTCTTTGAGCGCTTCCTCGAACGTCAGGTCTTCAACGGGCCGGTCTGTCATCTTCCTCTCTCCTCCAATACGGTCACATGGGCGCGGGCGCTTTGGCCCAGTGCTTCGAGGTCATAGCCCCCTTCAAGGAGCGAAACCAAGCGGCCACGGCAAAATTCATCTGCCAAATCGCAAATTTTCTCTGTTACCCAGCGGAAGTCGTCCTCTACCAGCTGCAACCCCGCCAACAGATCGGCGGCATGGGCATCAAATCCCGCCGATACAAGGATCAATTCAGGTGCAAAGTTAGTAACGCGGGGAAAGACCTCCCGCTCGTAGAGCTTGCGAAATGCCGCGCCGCCGTCCCCATCGCGCAGCGCGAAGTTCTGAATATTGTCGCTCAGGACATTGTCTCGCGGGTCGCCACTGCCCGGATAGAGCGGCACTTGGTGGCTGGAGATAAACAGGATTCGATCATCGCCATCGACGAGATCTTGCGTGCCATTGCCGTGATGCACATCGAAATCAATGATCGCGACCCGCTGCAAACCGTGCCGTTCCAATGCGTGCTTTGCTGCGATCGCGATGTTCCCAAAGAGGCAGAAACCCATCGGTGTTTCGCGTTCGGCATGGTGCCCCGGCGGGCGGGTGGCTACGAAGGCATTCTGATAGGTGCCATCAAGCACTTGATCCACCGCGCGCACAGCCGCGCCGACAGCCCGAAACGCTGCAGACAGAGAACCGGAGGACATGTAGGTATCTGCATCAAGCTGCTTCCAGCCCGCCTCGGGCGCGGCATCTTTGATGGCTTGCAGGTGGCGCGCGGGATGGGCAAGCAAGATATCGTCATCCGCTGCAAGCGGCGCAACGCAGCGCGAGAGAGGCAGGCCTTCCAAAGCGGAAAGGACCGCATCTAGACGCGCGACCTGTTCTGGATGGCCGGCAGGGGTGACATGATCGAAGCAATCTTCGTGGGTATAGAGGGCGGTTGTCATAGGCGCAGAAAACCGTTTTCAGGAAATGAGGGCAAGCGGGTTCCTTTCAGTCAGAGCTTAGGCGGTAGCCTTCGCCGCGAACGGTTTGAATGTGACGAGGGTGCTTCGGGTCAGCTTCGATCTTACGACGAAGACGGGTGATTTGCACATCGATGGCGCGTTCCTGTGTTTGACCGCCAGAACGATTGACCTCCTCAACAAGACGCGCCCTACTTACTGGTGTATTCAGATGCTCGGAAAAAATCTTCATCAACTGCTGTTCGGTCGACGTGAGCCGGACAAGATCATCGCCGTGCCATAGCTGGCTCTTCTCGGTGTCAAAGACGTGTTCGCCGATGCGGATGCGCTTGGGTTTTTGCGGCTGCTCCACCTCGGCGGGCACGCGCCGCAGGATCGCGTTGATACGGAGGAGCAGTTCTTTCGGCTCAAAGGGTTTGGCGAGGTAATCATCGGCACCTGCCTCCAACCCTGCGATGCGATCGGCGGCTTCATTCTTTGCGGTGAGCAAGAGAATCGGCGTGTTGATGGATTGGCGGAGGGTGGCGCATAACGTGATCCCGTCCTCCCCCGGCATCATGACATCCAGCACGATGAGATCAAATTGCAAGCCACCCAAAAGGCGGCGGGCATGAGCGCCATCGCGGGCCGTACTGACCAAGAAATCTGCCCGCATCAGGAACGTTTTGAGCAAATCGCGCAGGCGGTCGTCATCATCGACGATCAAAAGGTGGGGTGCGTCGCGCATCAGGCCCCCGTATCTTTCAAACGGTCGTAGTGGTGACGGATCTCAGGGTCCATCATCGCTTCCAACACCTGCCGGAAACCAGCGACGGCAGCGGGGCCTGCTGCACGGTAGGCGACGCGCATCCTTTCGCGTTGCGCATCCGATAACTTGCCTTCCAGCTCCGCGCCCTGCGCAGTGAGGTGGAGATGGCGCTCGCGTTTATCGCGGCGCCCGACTCGGCTTTCGACCAAACCATCCTGAATCAACGTTCGTAGGACGCGGTTGAGTGATTGCTTGGTGACGCCCAAAATCGCCAGAAGATTGTTAACGGTCGTTCCCGGACTGCGGCCTATAAAGTGGATTGCCCTATGGTGCGCGCGGCCATAGGCCAAATCAGCAAGGATACGGTCGGGATCAGCGGTGAAGCCGCGATAGGCAAAGAACATCGCCTCGATGCCCTTGCGCAGCTGCTCGTCCGTCAGAAAGAGCAGGGATTCCCCGCTATGACGATTTCCTGCTTCGGACATGGCATCCTCCTGACTTTTGATCGCTCGATAATACGTCAGTCTTGTTGACACTCCAAGGCGCAACTGATAGCGAATCGTGCGAATTTACGAAACTTTATGTCCGTTTCGGACCTAATTGCGAAACATATGCAAATGGAGGGTCATGATGACCGGTAGCTATGATGATCGGGACGGTAAGATCTGGCTTGATGGAAAGCTGGTCGAGTGGCGGGATGCCAACGTTCATATTCTGACCCATGCAATGCACTACGCCTCGTCGGTGTTTGAGGGCGAGCGGGCCTATAATGGCACGATTTTCAAAAGCCGCGCACACTCGGAGCGGTTGCTGAAATCTGGCGAGCTGTTGGATATGCCGATCCCTTACAGCGTCGATGAAATTGAAGCCGCGAAATACGCGGCGCTTGAGGCAAACGGCTTGACCGACGCCTATGTACGCGCGGTTGCTTGGCGCGGGGCGGGGCCGGATATGGGCGTCGCATCGTCGCGTAATCCAGTTCGTATGGCTGTAGCCTGCTGGGAATGGGGCGCCTATTATGGCGATGCAAAAATGAAGGGCGCGAAGCTCGACATCGCAAAATGGAAGCGCCCGTCGCCAGAGACTATTCCCACAGCGGCGAAAGCTGCCGGGCTTTACATGATCTGCACCATGTCCAAACATGCGGCAGAAGCGAAAGGCTGTTCGGACGCGCTATTCATGGACTATCGCGGATATGTGGCCGAGGCGACCGGCGCGAATGTCTTCTTCGTCAAGGATGGTGAAGTACACACGCCGATCCCCGATGCGATCCTTAATGGTATTACGCGGCAGACTGTTATCGAAATGCTTAAGGACAAAGGCATTGCGGTGCATGAGCGCCGGATCATGCCGGAGGAGTTGGAAGGGTTCGAGCAATGCTGGCTGACAGGTACCGCTGCGGAAGTAACCCCTGTCGGGCAGATCGGCGACTATAGCTTCGAGGTTGGGGCCCTGACGCGGGACATCGCGGAGTCCTACGAAAAGCTCGTACGCGCCTGATTTTTGCGCCGCTTGGATTTTTGGAAACCCCGCCAATGGGCGGGGTTTTTTATCCCTGCGGGGTCATTGCCTTGCGTTGGCGAGCGCGCTGCAAACCGAGATGGCGCTCGCGAAGAATGATCATAACGCCAGCGGCAATGACTACAGAAGCACCGGCAAGCATTGTCAGGCTTGGTATTTCATCGAAGAACAAATAGCCGACGCCGAGCGCCAGCAGCATGGATGTGTATTCAAACGGGGCAACAAGTGATGCATCCGCAAAGCGGTAGCTGGAAGTGAGCAGGATTTGCCCCACCCCTCCCAATAGACCAGCGACCACCAAAACCGCCAATACCCATGCAGGCGGCATGACCCAGCCGAAAGGAAGGGTCGTGAGAGACAAGATGCTTGCTGTAATTGAAAACCAGAAAACAATCGCTGCGGTACCTTCGGTTGCGACCAGTTTGCGCACAAAGACCTGCGCCAGCGCAGCACACATGGCGCCACCGAGCACCACGATAACGCCAAGGGTTTCATTAGGATTGGGCGCGCCGGAAATGGTCAGGCGCGGACTGAGGACGATAAAGACACCAACCATACCCAAGGCGACCATGCTCAGGCGGAAAGCCCGAACTTGTTCGTTAAGGAACATTGCCGCGAAGACAACCACCAGAAGCGGCGCCGCATAGCCAATTGCTGTTACCTCGGGGAGAGGCAAAAGCCCCAGACCGGCAAAGCCAAGACCCATCGCCATGGTCCCGACCAGCCCTCGCCAAACATGGCCAATAGGATTTTTGGCGCGAAATCCGTGTCGCAACTCACCCCGCATCATGAGCCATGCAATCAGCACAGGAATCGCGAAGAACGAACGGAAGAATACTGCCTGCCCGGGAGGGACGTAGGCAGAAGAGAGCTTGATCAGACTGGCCATCGCCATGAAGACACAGACCGATGCGATCTTGAAACTGATGCCGCGCAGTGGAGACATTTTCGACCCTCAAGCTACTGCTCTCGGGCATATCGCAATGCGCCAGCATGGCAAACGACTATTTTTGCGGATGCTCTACTGCACGACAAGCTCCGCATGAAGGGCGCCAGCGGCGCTGATTGTCTTGAGAATATCAATGAGATCGCGCGGAGCGACGCCCAGCGCGTTCAACCCTGTCACCAAATCGGACAGGCTTTGCCCGCCTGGCACCAACGCAAAGCCAGTTCCTTGCGTTTCTTCCAGCGACGCGGTCGAGCGCGGGACCACCACTGTTTCGCCCTGCGAGAATGGATTGGGCTGCACCACGATTGGCGCTTCCTCGATTTGCAGCGTCAAACCGCCTTGGCTTACGGCGACCGGGCTGATCCTGACGTCATTGCCCATCACGATCGTTCCGGACCGCTGATCGACCACAACGCGGGCGCGGCGTTCGGGCGTGACACTTAGGTTTTCGATCCGGCTGAGAGCGTGTGCGGGCGACGGCGAACCCGTTGCGGCAATGTTCAATTCGACCGTTCCGGCGTCGCGCATGATTGCGACCTCCTTTCCGAAGGCCGCATTGATGACCTGCTCGACCTTAGCTGCCGTCGTAAAATCGGGGGTGCGCATGGCAATGCGGAGGCGCTGCATCTGCGAGAAATCAAACTCCACCTCCCGCTCTACCCGCGCCCCAGCGGGAATGGACCCCGAAGTAGGGACGCCTTGCGTCACTTCCGCAGCGGCCGCAGCCGCCACGGCGCCGCCCGCGAGAACCGGCCCCTTGCGCGACGGCCCTCACGCGGGTGAAGAAGCTGTTAATGGATCAGACCGCCAACATGCGCGCGTCAGCGGCATCGGAACGCTCGGCCGCATCCATCACCCGCTGCAACATCGCGCCACGGCGGAAATCGGGGGAGACTTGAACACCGGAACGGATCGCCGCGATGAACCGCTGATAGTTCGTTTGAACCGCTGGCACTTCGATATCGCGCCAGGTTGCGGTGAAGAGGTCGTCACCCAAACATCCGCGCAGGATGCTCTTGTTGCCCTCAAAGCGCACATCAAGCCCACCCTTGGTGCCGTGCAGGCGCAAGAATAGGTCATTAAAGTAGCCTGACGCCATGCGGCTGGAATGCACGACCCCAACAGCGCCGTTCGCAAGGGTCATTTGCAGCGTGAAGCTATCATTGGCGTCCAAGGTATAATCGCCGATCTTGCCGCCCGGGGCCTTATCGAACGTGGTTAGATTACAGGACACAGACTCTGCGTCAGAGCATGCGGCATAGGTAGCGAAATCGAGGATATGAACGCCAACATCGCCAAGCACGCCTTTTGATCCATGTGCCTTCGAGAGACGCCAGAGCCATGTATCATTGGTCGACCACTCACCCCACGCGGGCTGGGTCAGCCAGCTTTGCAGGTAGGAGGCCTCGAAATGGCGTACGTCGCCAATGGCGCCTTCGGCAACAAGTTCGGCGGCGCGGATCAAAGCGGCACCGTTGCGATAGGACAGGTTCACCATATTCACCATACCGGATGCCTCGGCCGCAGTCGCCATTTCCTCTGCATCGCTGACCGTCACGGCGAGTGGCTTTTCACAGAGAACATGCTTGCCAGCGGCCAAGAAGGGCATCGTCGTTGCGTGATGCACGCCGTCAGGAGTGACATTTGAAACGGCGTCGAATTCACCCCAAGCAAGCGCCTCTTCTACAGAGGCAAAGCTATTCGCAATGTTATGTTTGGCGCAGAAAGCGGCGAGGCGCTCGGAGCTCGTATCTATTCCGGCGCAAACTGTGACGCCGTCCATATCGGCATAAGCTTCGGCATGCGCATTCGCCATGCCGCCAGTGCCGACGATGAGAACCCTGATCTCGCTCATCTGAAGCCCTCCTCACCATCATGATGCAGGCGCGGGCCGCGTTCTTCGATTGTCTCTAGCGCCTCGTCTACAGGCACGTTGGGCGCGGCATTCACGTCCATGATGCGAGCAGCAGGATTATGCGCCCATTTCACCCCATTCCGCAGCACCGAGCGGACATTTTCGTCGTAATAGGTCGGGTAAGTTTCGTGACCGGGGCGGAAGTAGAAAACATTGCCCGCGCCACGTTTGTAGGTCACGCCAGAGCGGAACACTTCGCCGCCTTGGAACCAGCTCACAAATACCGTTTCCATCGGTTCGGGAATGCCAAATGGTTCGCCGTACATTTCTTCGTTTTCCAGTTCGAAATGATCCGGTAATCCTGCGGCGATCGGGTGGTTTCGGCTGGTCAGCCAAAGACGCTCGCGCTCGCCGGCTTCACGCCAGGTCAGGTTGCACGGGGTTCCCATCAGGCGCTTGAAGATCTTTGAAAAGTGACCCGAATGCAGAACAATCAGACCCATCCCAGACCACACATGCTCGGCCACACGCTCGACGATGGCATCTTCGACATCGCCATGCGCGGCATGGCCCCACCACAAGAGAACGTCAGTCTCTTTGAGGCGCACCTCGGTTAAGCCGTGCTCGGGGTCTTGTAGGGTTGCTGTCGTTGCTGAAATTGCCGGATCGATGTTCAGCGCATCGGCGATGCAAGAATGCATGCCTGTTGGATATAGGTCGGCGACCACTTTGTTCTTTTGCTCATGAACGTTTTCGCCCCAGACAAGTGCGCGAATGGTCATAAAAACCCCCTATGACGCTGCGGTATCAATCGCGAGCGGCGATAGACCCTTCATTACACGGTGTCCAACGGTGTTTCATCCGACCGCGATGCGTGGGCGACCTTGGGCTGTGACTCGAATTTCTGCTTCGATGAACATCGACTGGTTTTCGACCTGTACCTCGCGGACATCCTGCGCGACGGTGATGCGTATCTCCTCGACCCCAGCATCGCGGGCGAGAGCACGGGCTTGTTCCTCGAGATGGTCTTGCAAGAGAGCAAGGGCTTCATCGCGTCGGGTCAGGCGCATCGGACCTTCGGCAAGATGCACGATGTAATTTCCCTCACCACCACTGGTGACGCTTCCGGAAACTTGCATAGACACTTGCCCGACAACAGCGCCGACGGCATTGGCGACATCTGCGTGTTCAGGAATGATCATCTTGGTGCCAAGGCGCTCGCCAACAGGTGGATAGAAGCTGGCCGCTGAAGCGCCGAGGCCAATGACGGGAACAGCCAGCGAAACTTGTGTCTGGATAATGCCGCGATGCCGATCCAGACCGGCGGCGACCAGTTCATGCGCGGCAAGGCTCTCGGGATCAGCTGACCACGCACGGCTGTCATCGGCAAAGGCCGCTTCGAGCAGGCAATCGGCTGTTTGCTTTCGCAGTTGGGCGATGATCATTTCTGCCACTTCTTGCGACGAGGCGGCGATCCTATCCCCTGATCCAATGCGCCGCCGTGCAAACAAAGTGAGCGCCTTTTCGGCCGCTTCTGCATCCCAACGATCCCCCATGCCAAGGACATGGGCAGCGTCCGAGGGTGTGACGCCAGCCAGTACCACATGACCACGAGAAACAAGGCGTATGAGCGCTGGACCTTCGAGCCGCGTTTTGACCGCCTGCGCGCGCGGCACCGGACCATCGCCGAGGCGGTCCGCGATGGCCTGTTCCCGCTGATCCAGACCAACAGGCGGGGTTGACCAAAGTGGCACAACGAAACTTCCCATTTCCGGCGTGGAGACATCCTTGCTCAAGGCACTATCAAGGGTGGAATGCACGAGATCGGGGTGGTGTTGCGCTAGCAGGGAAATCGGCATGACGCGACGTGGGCCAAGGCGCAAGCCGCCGCTGAGGCCCTCGAGCACATGCACCTCGCTATCACCACCCAGACCCCATGTGCGCATCGCCACCGCTTCGACCATGGTGCGGAATTTACCGACCCGCGCGCCATTAGGGTCAATGCTCGGTTTGCCGTCCTTCAGGAGACAGATATCCGTTGTCGTGCCTCCAATATCAGAAACCAGCCCATCGATTTCACCAGTGAGCCAACTTGCGCCAGCGATAGAAGCCGCGGGGCCGCTCAGGATCGTTTCGATGGGTTTGACCTTGGCCAGTTCGGCGGAAACAAGCGCCCCGTCACCGCGCACGACCATCAGCCGTGCTTGAATGCCGAGATGGACGAGGTGGCCTTCACAAGCGCGGATCAAACGGTCGATCAGGCCTATCAGCCGCGCATTGAGTACGGCCGTCAGGGCGCGTTTCGGGCCGCCGAGCGCAGACGACAGCTCATGTGAACAGGTGACGGGGATTGACCGGAGGCGCAGCGCTGCATCCCGCGCGGCGACCTCATGCGCCGGATTGCGCGTGGCGAACCGCGCCGCGACAGCGATGCCGGTAATATCGGCAGGAAGCGCAACAATCGCGGCTTCCAGCGCCTCCATATCCAGCGGTTCACTTTCACCACCAGAATGGGAATGCCCGCCTGCGACTCTGATGACAGGATCATTTCCAACAGCCTCGGCCAGCCCCGCGCGCCCGAACTCTGCTTCGTCGAAGCCTATGAAGATCAGGGCAATCCGACCGCCCTGCCCTTCGACGAGCGCATTGGTCGCGAGCGTTGTGGAAAGAGACACCATCTCGATCCGATCCGAGGATATGCCCGATTGCGCGAGCACCGCGCCAATGGCTTCTCCGATACCTTGAGAGAGATCGGGGCGCGACGTGAGAGCCTTGGCCTTGGCGATCACGACATCGCTTTCATCATCGACGATAACAGCGTCTGTATAGGTTCCGCCGGTATCAACACCCAAAAGCAGCGCCATCGTCCGTTCTCCGTAATTTGCCCTGCGCCTTACCTAATACGAAGGATCGGGACCGCATCATCAAAAGCGGCGTCGAATGACGGAAACCTGCCAGTTTGCAACCGGCCTCGAAGGCTTAACCGTCCTTTTCGGTCGCGGTGAAGATCAGGCGCGCTGCATTGATCCGCAGAGCCGCGGTCACAAAGCATAGCGCGCCGAACACCAGCGCCGCCCAAAAGAAACTTGTGGGCAACAAACATATGAGAACAAAGAATGCGATGGTTTCTGACCCTTCGAGGAGGCCATTCGAATAATAGAGCGACTTGATCCCATGCTCGCGGGATTCCATGCCTGTCTTTTCCGCAAGGATCGCATAGCCCAAGAAGCTCGTGCCGTTCACATAAAAGGACAGGAGGAGGAAACCTGCGGCCAAAGCATTGGCCTGCGGATCATAGAGCGCAAAGCCCAATGGGATCGCCCCATAGAAGAGGAAATCCGCCGTGATATCGAGGTATCCGCCAAAGCCCGTTTTGGCAGAGGCGCGCGCGATGGCACCGTCGAGCCCGTCGGCAAAACGATTGATCAGGATAAAGAGCAACGCCCATTCAAAAGCGCCAAAGGTGATAAAGGTTGCGCCGATCAGACCAAACACAAGACCTGCAATCGTAACACTATCAGCCGAGATACCGGCACGCGCCAGTACCCCGCCAAGACGGTTCAACGGTGGGTCAATCAGCAGGCGCGCTTTTGCATCGAACATCAGGTCTTCCCAAGAGCTGTCCCCCCCATTTGGCGGAGAACACCGTGCGGGGCAATTGGGCATGACGTCATTGTGACGCTTTGTGCTGCTCACACCAGCCTATCGCGCGGATCTTTTCCCGCAAAAAACGCATCAAGATTATCCAAAGCTCGGAAGCCCATTGCATCGCGGGTGGCGCGGGTGGCGCTGCCGATATGGGGGAGCATCATCACCTGCGGGAACTGCGCGAACTGCGGATTACCGCCGGGTTCAACCTTGAAGCAATCGAGGCCTGCCGCGCTAATCTTACCAGAGGAGAGTGCGGCGATCAGTGCATCCTCATCTACGACGGCGCCGCGCGCTGTGTTTACCAGAACCGCACCGTCGCGCATTTTCGCCAGTGTCGTAGTGTTGATCAAATCCGTTGTCTCGGGCGTTGCAGGGCAATGTAGCGAGATGAAATCCACCTCGGGCAGGAGCGTCTCCAAAGTTGGATGATAAGTGGCGCCGTGCTCGTCTGCTTCAGCTAGGCGCGTGCGGTTGTGGTAGTGAATATCCATCCCGAAACCGCGCGCCTTTTCAGCGAAGGCGCGCCCGACGCGCCCCATGCCGATGATCCCCAAACGTGCGCCGGAAACCTGCTTTCCGACCATGAAAGCAGGCGACCAATCCGACCACTTGCCATCCCGCACCAGCGCATCGCCTTCGACGGCGCGCCGAGCGGCGCCGAGCATGAGCAGCATTGCGATTTCGGCCGTGGCATCGGAAAGGACATCAGGCGTGTTGGTAACGGTGATGCCCCGTGCCTTGAGCGCGGGGAGATCGCAATGATCAACGCCGACGGAATGGTTCGCTACGATCTTTAGCCGCGGATCAAGCGCTGCCACGACATCGGCACTGAAATGCTCGGAATGGCAAGGGACCATCGCATCCACTTGCGCGCTCATGGCAATGATCTCGTCCGCCGTTCCGGGGGTATCGGCCTCGTTTACGATGATATCATAGGTGCTGCGTGCGCGGGCGAGAGTGGCATCCGAGAGCTTTCTCGGAAACCAGATGACCGGACGAGAAGTCATTTCAGTCTTTCTTGCGCCATGCCGAGCGCAGCATGTCGAAGCCGGCCAAACCAAGGGTCAGCGCGATAACGCCAAGAAGATCCGGCGAGGGTACGAAGTATCCAAGGATTCCCAAGAACCCGAGCAATACAAGAAAGGCCATAGTTGCCATCAATCTATCCATGCGTGCTTCCTCATGCGTCGCTTAGGGTTTCGATCCATTCCAACAACCACCGCGCGGAGCGGAGGAGCCGCGCGTCTTCGCCGCGTGGCCCGACAAGCTGAACGCCCATCGGGAGTCCTTCCTCGGAAGTCATTGCCGGAATTGTAACTGCGGGCGTTCCGAGGAACGTCCAGATACTGTTGAAAATCGCATCGCCCGTCGAGCCGAGCCCTTTTGGTGCGGGGCCCAAGGCGGCGGGCGTCAGGATGGCGTCAGCGCGTTCGAAGATCTCTCCGAGGCCGGAATAGAGGACATCCGGCCAGTCCAACGCCGCGAGGTAATCCTTTGCCAGTGTCGCGCTGCCCTGCTGGACCGCATCCTGCAACTCGGGCGAGAGGTTCTCTGGACCGGCGCGGAGATAGGTGCGGTAGTTCTTGACCATTTCGACGAAGTTGACACGCGCGCGCAGCTCGATCGCATCGGCAAAATGGGTGGGCAGTTCAACTTCGAAACAACGCTCTTCGCCCAAGGCGGCGGCGATCTCTTCGAATGCAGCGTGGGTTTGCGGGTCGGCTTTTTCCCATCCCGGTGGGCGGACGAAAGCAAAGACCGGCGGCACGGGCGGCGCGGAGGTACAAATTTCGTGGAGACGTGCCGGCGGCGCCATGCTGGTTGCCGGATCGGCGGGATCGTAACCGAAGAGCACATCGCCCAACAGCGAGACATCCTCGGGGCGGCGCCCGAAAAGGCCCACCGTGTCGAGGCTTGGGGATTGCTGCAAAATACCCGTGCGCGGGATCGCGCCAAACGTCGGCTTGAAGCCGGTCACACCGCAATAGGCGGCGGGGCGGATCACAGAGCCTCCGGTTTGAGTGCCGATGGCGAAAGGTACCATACCCGCCGCTACCGCCGCCGCAGAACCGGACGAGGAACCGCCCGGCGTGTGCTCGGGATTGTGCGGGTTCGTTGTCTCAGAGGGGTGAAGGTAGGCGAGTTCAGCGGTCGCGGTTTTGCCCATCAAAACAGCACCGGCAGACTTCAGGCGCTGAACCACCCATGCATCATGCAAAGGGACGCGCCCCGCATCGATCTTGGTGCCGTTCTCGGTGGGTATTTTTGCGGTGTCGATGATGTCTTTGAGGGCAACCGGCAACCCGTGAAGGGCGCCAATGGATCGCCCTGATCTACGGTAATTGTCCATCGCGTCAGCCTGATGCCGCACAAAGCCAGCATCGTGGTGGACGAAGGCTTTCACAGTCGGTTCAGACTGTTCGATTTGAAGCAAAAATGCATCAGCAACCTCACGCGCTGTCAACGCGCCGGTCGAAAGCCTCTCTCCCAGTTCGGAAACCGGGAGAGAGATGAGTGGCATGGACTTATCCGCCATACATCGCCTCGGGGAGATAGAAGACGATCTGCGGGAAGATGTACATGAGCGCCATGGCTATGAAGACACAGAACAGGAAGGGCATCACGCCGGAGAAGATCTGGGTCAGGCGTACCTCTGGCGGGGCGATACCCTTGAGATAGTACGCGGACATGGCCATTGGTGGCGTCAAGAACGATGTTTGCAGGTTCAGCGCCACGAGGATGCCGAAGAACAGCGGATCAATCCCGAAGAACGGCAGAAGCGGCAGGAAGATTGGTACGAAGATAATGATGATCTCCGACCATTCCAGCGGCCAACCTAAGAGGAAGATGATCAACTGCGCCATCAGCAAGAAAGCCAGCGGCGAGATGTCGAGGCCTTGAACGAACTCCGAAATCACATGCTCGCCACCGAGGTAGGAGAACACCGAAGAGAACGTGTAAGAACCGACGAAGAGCCAGCAAACCATCGCGGTGGTGCGCACCGTCAGGTAAACGCTTTCGCGCATCCGTTCCCATGTCATCGCACGATATGCAAAGGCAAGCACGATACCGCCCAGCGCTCCAATCGATGCGGCCTCGGTCGGGGTTGCAAGGCCGAACAAGATCGAACCCAGAACCGCGAAGATCAGGAAGGCCAGCGGGAAGAAGGAGGTCAGCACCATGAACATGAGCTTGGTGAACGGAACGTCCGGAACCTCTTCTTTGGTCGGGCGCGGCGCGATCTGTGGTTGGAGGATCGAGCGACCGATAACGTAGATCAAGTACATCCCCACCAGCGTGAAGCCCGGAAGCAGTGCGCCAGCGTAGAGCCGCACAATCGAGACACCGGATGCCGCCGCGTAGACGATCAACATGATCGAGGGTGGGATCAAGATACCGAGCGTACCACCCGCGCAGATGATGCCGGATGCAAAGGAGGGATCGTACCGTGCGCGCAGCATTTGCGGCAGGGCGAGAAGGCCCATCAGCGTTACAACCGCACCAACGATACCTGTCGCCGTCGCGAAGAGCGCACAGGTGATCAGAGCAGCGACACCCATCGAGCCGGGCAAGTTGCGGGCGGCGATGTTGAGGGTCGAGAACAAGCGATCAACGATGTTGGCGCGTTCAACGATATAGCCCATGAACAGGAAGAGCGGCACGGCGGTCAGCACTTCGTTCGACATCACAGTGAAGGTCTGGTTGATAAACAAATCGAATATTCGATTGTTTAAGAACCCCTCTATGTAGGTCGAAAAACTGTCCCACCAGCTCGCTGTTTCGTCGAGCCTATCAAAGTTGCGCCACATGCGACGTGCGTCAAAATAGGCGTAGTAGCCAAAGCCGATACCCATCGCCATCAGCGTGAAAGCAATCGGAAAGCCCAAAAATACGATGAGGATAAACAGCCCCAACATCATCAGGGCGATTTGTGGATCCGTCATTCGCCTGTTCCTTTACCTTCTTCCTGTGCTTTCTTGAGCAACAGGTCTTCCGTTTCCATGACGTCTTCTTCGGCAGCGAGCCATTCATTCGTGCGGATGCAGTGAATGCAGCGCATGATCTGGGCGATGCCCTGGATGAACAGGAGGATGCCAGCGACGACCATCACCGTCTTGAACTGGAAGATCGGTATGCCGGCAGGGCTGTTCACCGAAACTTCGGTGTAACCCCAAGAACGGGAGGAATATTTCCAGCCTGTAAAAATGAGCGCAAAAACACCGGGGAAGAAGAAGATCAGATACAGAAACAGATCGACCTTCGCCTGGGTGCGCGGCTGCCAGAGCCGGTAGAGGAAATCGCCCCGAACGTGGCCACCACGCGACAGGGTATAGGCCCCGCCCATCATGAACAGCGTTCCGTACATGATAAACGATACGTCGAGCGCCCATGCGGTCGGGCTGTTCAGAACGTAGCGCACGAAAACTTCATAGCCTGTGCCAACAGCCATCAGGACAATGAGCCAGGCGAATGCCTTTCCGAACCATGCGGAAAGGGAGTCGGCGAGCCGGATAAATCCAATCATTTTCAGGATACCACGGTTTTGTGTTGAAAGGTCCGGCAAGAGCGCCTTGCCGGACCACTTTTTGAGTACGCGATCTCAACCGGATTAGAGTTTGAGTTTGCCCGGGAAGTAGTGGTCGTATGCCAGGGCGAAATCCGGTGCGTTCATGATTTCGTAGTAGGCAACCTGCTCGACCCATGCGCGCTGGCTGTCGAGGGTTTTCTTCATGAACGGGTCTTCTTCGAGCGTCGGGATCAGTACGTCCCATGCCTTCAGCTGTGCATCGAGAATCTCTTTCGAGGTGCGGTGCACGGTGACGCCAGCGTCTTCCTGAAGCCACTTGAGGTCTGCGGAATAGCGACGCATCGCCTTTGCAGTGTTGGCTGTGGAAGCAGCTTCAACGCCGTATTTCAGGATCGCCTGAAGATCGGGGTCGAGGTCTTCGAGCGTGAACTTGTTGAACAAGAATTCGAAGCTCTCGGACGCCTGGTGATAGGACGACAGGTAGTAGTTCTTCGCCACGTCATGGGCGCCGAAGTCTTTGTCCGACGATGGGTTGTTGAACTCGAATGCGTCGATCACGCCGCGCTCCATAGCGGGGACGATTTCGCCACCCGGAAGCTGAGCAACCGACATACCCATTTCCTGAAGAAGGTCTGCCGCGAGGCCAACTGTACGGTACTTGAAGCCGTTGAGGTCTGCTGGAGCGTTCACTTCGCCTTTGAACCAGCCGAAAGGCTGAGCAAACATCGGGAAGCCCATGTAGCCAACCACGTCGAGGCCAAGGATATCCTGCGTCAGTTCGCGGTAGAGCTCTGCGCCGCCACCTTCGTAGAACCAGCTGAGCATGGTGGTTGCAGAACCGCCGAAGACAGGGCCGGTGCCGAAGAGGGATGCGGCCTTGCTCTTACCGTACCAGTACACCGGAACGGAGTGTGCGGCGTCGAGAACACCGTCGTTCACTGCGTCGAGCACCTGGAATGCGCCAACAACGGCGCCGGCTGGAAGCACTTCGATCTTGAGGCGACCGCCAGACATTTCATCCACGCGGGATGCGTAGTCTTTTGCGAATTCGTCCCAGATGTTCGATGCGCCCCACGAGGTCTGCATTTTCAGAACGATCGGCGCCTGAGCCAGAACGGCGGGGGCTGCCAATGCGCCAGCGGATGCACCACCAGCGAGCGCCGTCTTCTTCAAGAATGAACGGCGGTTCAGTTTGGATTCACTCATGTATTCCTCCCATTAAGCTGTCGGGTATTTCGACTAGCGGAACCGCCACCCTACACGAGTAACAGGCCCGGCTGTCTCGAGAATATGGTTCGGAGCCAACAAATCAAACCAACATTGCGATGTTTCTCTAACTTCTTCCCTTGCGTGAAACGCTAAGCACTTATTTTAAAGGGATTAAATTGGTAAAATAAATTTACCGAAACGGGGGTCGGATATGATGAAGCCCTGGATTGCTAGCGCTATCACGCCAGAAAACCCGATTTTGGCGAACGAATCACATTTGTTTATTCGCATGTATTGACCCCCATCTGTGCATTGCGCGGACTTGGAACCGATGATGGAAGCCGCTATTGGCAGCTGCATGGAGCATTATATCCCGGCCTGGGTTAAGGGCAGGTTGACGCCGGTTGAAAAGCTGGAAGTGCATGTGAAGGGGCTTCGCCATCAGGCGGTGAGCGTCTTTGTGATGCGCGGGCGGGATGTGCTTATCCAACGGCGTGCTCTGGGCAAGTACCATACGCCCGGACTATGGGCGAATACCTGCTGTACGCATCCCCATTGGGGCGAGAAAACGCAAGATTGCGCGGTGCGACGGCTTGAGGAAGAGCTTGGAATCAAAGGGGTTTCGCCGCTCTACCGGCATACCGTCGAGTATCGTGCGGATGTGGGCGGCGGGTTGACCGAACATGAGGTCGCTGAGGTTTTCGTCGTCGAGGCGACGCAGGATTTGCCGCTCGCGCTGAATGCGGAAGAGGTGATGGACACCTGCTGGATCGACATTGGCGCGTTGCTTGCGGAGACGCAGGACACCCCCCAGAAATATACCCCTTGGCTGCGGATTTACCTCGCTGAACATGCGGCGGAAATCTTCGGGGATATGCTGCCCTGAACGGCAAACTGGGCGACGCACAACTGATGCACAATCGATGCACATCTTATGCATATCGCACCCGCAGCAATTTAACGAACGGTTAGGAAACACGCCATTTGGTACGAAAAAGGGCCGCCGAGCGGATCGGCAGCCCTTAATGCACAGGACGATGACCCTTAATTTTATTCACATATCGCCGAACTGGGCGAGGTAGGCATAAAGGTTTACGGCATCTTCTTCGGAGCGGACGCGATAGGCCATTTTGGCGCGAGCGCGGCTGTCATCGAGCGCTTCACGGAGGTAGCCTGTCGGATCCATCACATAAGCGACGAAATTTTCTTCAGTCCAGACGGCGCCAGTTTCGCCATAAGCAACCAGCGACGCACCGTAGCGGAAGTCACCAGAACCGGGGGTGCCGCCGGCGATGCCGTAGAGGTTCGGCCCGCTGCGGCCATTGCGGCCAGCGAGAACATTGCCATCGGCATCAGCTGCGATGTGGCAGCTGGCGCATTGACGGTTAAAGGCGTCTTCGCCGGCAGCCGCGTCACCTGTGGCTGCGTGGCCTGCCGCAAAGGCCGGTGCTGCAAGCGCTGCGAATGCAATCACTGAAGATAGTAGCTTCATGGTCTGTTCCTTTCGGGCTCAGATTCGATATGTCGGATCTCTGATGGCACGATAGTACGCTGAGACGGACAGTCCACCCGCGATGATCGCAAAGGCGATGACCAAATCGTGAAATCCGAAAAAAGTGACGCGAAACGAAAAATATACCTTCGCGCCATAATATATACTTTCGAGAATTTGTTACCCCTTTTGTGCAGCGCGTGAGTGGGCACGCGACAACGCAAGCAGAGTTGGGGAAGTGGTATGGCGCAGAATTTTTATCGGGGGATGATCTTGCTGGTGGCGGCGCTGGGGATTTCGGGCTGTGTCCTCGACAAGCGAGCTGTGTGAAAACGGTGGAACCTGTGTGCAATCGTCGCCTTCGAGCCACCAGCGCGCGGCACGGAGCGCCGAACGAAGCGATGACCAAACGACAAACGATAAGGTCATGACCGAAACCACCACATCCAGCCGCAATTATAGTGGCGGATCAAGCGGCAGCGCCGAGGGCAGCCCCAGCACGCCAGCACCGGCACCTGCGCCAGTCGTCGCACCGACGGTTGCAGAACCGTCAGCACCTGCCGCCGCGGAGCCAACCAGCACGCCCGCATCCGAGACGCAGGCGCGTCCGGCGCGCGGCAACAGGGAGGCGGCGGCAGAGCGCGGGCGGCCGGAAACACCCGGAGCGAACCGGAATGCAGCGGCCGGTGCAGCCGGAGATCACGGCAGAGGGCATGATCGGGGGGCCGCACCGCGCGGCAACGGGAAGGGACGCGGGTAACGCTGCTGAAAACAGTCATAGGAAAGCCAGAGGCGCGAATGGTGGGGGACCGTTCGCGCCTCAATTTCTTGTAGAAGACGCGCGGTTTATCGCCCAAATAAACCTCTGTTTAGGAGGGCGTTATTGAATATCACAATTCCAGAGCGCTAGACAGTTAGCGTAAAAGTTGTGAGCGGGCCTTCTGCCCGACTCGGAGCTAACTTCGCTAAACAAACAACCGCCCGAGGGCGGGATAACGGAGCACCGATATGAAAATTCTGACACTTGCAGCAGCTTCGGCACTCGTGGCCTCACAGGCCGCGGCCGGTTATTACGAGACACGTTGTAGCGTTGAGAGCGTGCCCTATGACGAGGTGATCAATGGCGCTCCGGCAGGGAACATCCTCGGGGGTGCGCTGATTGGCGGGCTGTTGGGCAAAGCGGTGACGGGCGATGATGGCGCGGCCGCCATTGGCGCAGTCATTGGCGGTGCGGTCGCGAACGATCGTGGCTCGCAGACGGTAACGCAATACCGCGACGTGGAAACCTGTGCGAATGTCTTCGTGCCGGAGCGGATCACCGATCCTGCAAGGCTACAAGCCGTGATCCGCGACCTGAACGCGGGCCGGACCGTGAGCCGCGAAACGACGATGGATACCCAGTACACGATCGGCGTTTCATATGACGGGCAGTGGGGGCCAAAATCCCGCGCCGCTGCGGCGGAATATCTGGCCGGAAACGAGGCGGAAACTCCTGCCACGCCAGACGCCGAAGAAGATACCAGCATGACGCTCTATTCGCTGATGGTGAATGACGTGGTCGTGGTAAGCTCGCCCGACGTGGCGGCGATTGACCAGATCAAGAAAGCACTGGCGGAAGCGGGCGTCGACTCTGCGATTTTTGTCGACCTGCAATAAGCAGGAACATCCCTGAAATTTGGGCCGTGGCGGGAAACCGCTGCGGCCTTTTTTGTATCAGCACGGGCGAATGCCACTAGCGCGAGGGCGCAAAAGAGAGCGGGTTTTGTCTCATATGGATACTTGAAAAGGGGGGCCGCGCGGGCTCTATCGCAGGGGTGCGGGAAAGTTGACGCACCACGGGAGCGACGCGATGAAGAAGATTATTTTTACGAGCCTCTTTCTGAGCCTCGCTTGGGTGATGCCGGCACTGGCCGCATGCGCGAATTACGAGGGGCAAGATGATGCACCAGCGGTGCTGTTCTGCGAAAGTAGCAGCTGCGTGGAGGCAACGCTGAGCTTTGAATGCGGCAATGCCTTCGGTGCGCAGATCGGCTATTCGAACGGGCTATCCATCAATTGCGAGGCGCAAAACGGTGCCTCGGTGTGTGCCACTACCCTGAACGGGCGGCAGGTTGGCAAGGGCATGACCTGTACCAATCTTGACGGTGCGCGGGGCTGCGGCGGCACCTTCCCGACCGTCTGCGCACCGTACATGGCGGCGATCAGAAATACCTTCAACGGCCTGCCGGTGGTGGAGCGGATGCTGGCGCAGGAGCTGCTACAGACCTACGGGCATTATCCCTACGAAATGGCCATCGACGGCGTTTGGGGCCGTGGCACGCAAGCCGCGATGGAGCAGTTCTGCCGCAGTGACCTGCCCTACATCAACGTAGAGCCACAGCGCGTGACGATAGGTGTGGCGAATGCCTTGCCGCGGATGATGGCGGATATGATGCGCGCCATCCATGCCGACAACGAATTGGAAGCCGAAGGCGATATGGCCGAATGGGAGGCCGCGCAAGCGGGGTTCCGGAGCGATTTCCCGACGCAGATGTTTGACTGCCAGCCGACGAATAACGGGCATTTCTCGACAATGGGGACGCTGTTCTTCTCGGTGTTTGACGAGCCGTATTACGGCACGATCCGCTATATCGAGTTCAACGGGCCACGCCCTGTCGAGTATCAGGCGATGATGTCATTCTATGATTTCACAACGAACCAGCCGTCTTGGTGGGGGCAGTTCGTCGCGACGGATCTGGAGCATATCGAGGAAAGCCGCAGCTATGCGACGGTTGTTGGTGTGACGGACGAAAACCTGCTGATTTCGGATGTGTCCTTCGTGCAGATCGCAGGTGAGTTGACGATCAACGGCTCTGGTGGGCCGACGACGTTTTCCTGTGTGAGGCTCGAGGATCGGCAAATGGTTGAGGACAATTTCACCTACTTCCAGAACTTCGTCAGCAATTACCAGAACGAAAACTTTTAACCGGAACAGGGCCATGCGGTGCCGGACGCGCAGAGATGCCTCCGGCCCCGCACGGCTTTGGCGAAAGGGCGCGTATCCGAAACGCAAGAGCAGACGGGCGCACAAAAAAAGTGGACTGAAGCTTATGAAGATCAAAACACTGGTGCTGGGGCTACTAGCATCAACGCTGTTTCTGAAATCACCCGCATTTGCAGACCCTGCATCGCTGCTCAATCAGGCCATCGCGGAGTCGAACCGCATCAACGCGGGCCTGCCGACAAAGGAGCGACTGGCCGCCTATGAAACGGCGTTGTCGTCGCTCGACCAGATCATTGCGGAGTTTCCATCCTCTAACGAGGCGCGCATTCTGCTGTCGGACCAGACCGTTGGTTCGTTCTCGCCAAATATGCTGCGCAGCGCTTACATCGACGACCTGACCGCCTATTATGACACGGTTTGCGAAGTCTCCCCCAGCTACACTTGCCTTGGCTTTTCGTCGCTGCGGAGCGGGGCGGAGATTTGTAACTATGCGGGCTCGATCAGTGAAATTGACGTGGCCTATGAGAACCTCGCCAACGCGCTGCAAATCTTTACATCGCAGTCTGCAAACGAAGCATTCGGGGCTGTCACCATCTCGACCGCGCGGCAATGTGCGTCGCGCAAGATGGATGCGTGGAACCGTGACCGCTTTGCCTTCCAACTGATCGAAATGCTGCTGACTGGCGGGCAGGAAACTGTTGCGCGGGCGACAATTGAAAACATCGAGACGCCGTTCTTCCGGTTCAAAGGGGTGCTCGCGCTTCAGGAAGCCAAGGGCGGTCTGGTCGATCAACAGTATCTGGACCGGCTTGACCGTTTCATTGATGAAAATATCGCAACCGGCGCCGGTTCGAATAGAGAACCTGTGGATGCCTTCCTCGCGACAATGGCGCTGCGCAAGTTCGCGATCCGCAATTCAGCTGTGCCGATCGAATATTCGTATGCCTATGACGCGGTCCAGAAGTATCGCAACTTTGGCCCCGAAGATCAGTGCGATGTGCAATACGCGACGTTCCTGTTTAACGAGTTGACTGAATATCAGGTGTTGCTGGTGGAGCTTGATGACGCGCGGCGCGGCGTGAATATAGGGCAAACGTCGAGCCTGATGGATTTGATTTCCGCGCGGACGCGCGAGGTCTATGAAGCCTGTGCTGACGGGGACTATTTTGACCTGACGCTGATGTCCCGTATTCATGGCAGATTGCTTGTCATGAAAGGCAAGGCCGAGGCGGATACGTTCAAACGGATGATCGAGAATCGGGCGATGACCCGCGAAGAGCTGATCGACGCCTATCTCGATCTGCTTCAGCCGAACCTCGATGATCTGGTCGAGTCTTACTTCCTTGAGGACACAGGGCACCGGAAGAACATCCCCGTTTGGTATGTGAGCCCATTCGATGAGGAAACCGGCTGGAGCCGAGTTGGAACGGATCGGGGGACGCATGGGCTTATGTCGAACCCTGCGACCTTCCCTGTGTTCAAACGGTTGGTGGATAACGCAGAGGTGTGCCGCAGTTCGGAGATCCTGTTCCGTGAACTGGCATCGACGCCACGGTTCGACGAGGCGGTGCAATACATGATCGAGAGCCCGTCCATTGATCCAGCAGTACAATACAGCTGCGGCGATGAAGCGCTTGAGCTGCTGTTAGGGGAATAAACCCCTGATCCCGCACTGGCGGCGCTGTGCTACCGGTGCTTTCCCGAGAGGCGGTTTCCCGTGGTTTGACTGTGGGGGACCGCCGATTGATCTGCGGCGTGCGGACATGGAATGGTCTGAACGCGCGTTCCATTCGCAAAATGGAATATAACCCATCGCACTGGCTGGATGATTTAGGATATAAGGCGCCCTATCCCAATGGTGCAAATGTGATAATTTTACATAAAAATCATACTTTTAGGTGAAGCAAGGCAGTCACAGAGTCCAAGATATTGTGTGAGCGCATACTTTTCCGAAGAGCCTCATGATGAGACATGATTATCCCGCTGGCAGACTAGCATCATACGTACAGGTTTTCCCGTGATCCGTCCTCCAATCTCCCGCGTGTTGAGCGCATCCATCACCCTTGTCTCGGCCTTGTTCATCGCGACCAGCGTTACCGCAGACGTTTCAGCTACGTTCAACATTGCGGCGGTCGCCGAGTATGAGAACAACGCCAACCAAAACCAGAATCCGGCGCTTGCATCGAGCGTCGGCATCACATCGGTGATCATATCGCAAGAAGGCGACACATGGGGCGGTACGCAGGGCAATGACATCGACGTGAAAGTGACGGTGAACTACACTGACACCACATCTGAAACGGTCGATGGTGCTCTCAACTGGGTGCTCAACAAGAGCGGAGGCGGCATTCACTATTTTGGGGTTATTTTCGCCACCACAGAGCCAAGCGATGGCTACACGCCAACAACCGGTTTTGAGCGGACATATATTTTGCCGCTTCCGGGTGAGGAGACGGTGCTTCAGACCAAAGTCACCGAAGCCAATACCGACGGTAGCGCGAATTTTAATGCGGGAACGATTGCCGATCTGATCGCAGCATTGCAGGAGGAGTTCGCCCCGCAGACGGAACCGACGCTTGTTTCCGAGATCACAGTGACAAAGACCGCCTCGGCTGTTTCGCTGGAGTCGCCATCTGCAGGTGAAATCATCACCTACACGATCACGGCTGAAAACACCGGCGAGGTTGCGTTTTCCGACGTGACAATCGTGGACGCACTGACAGACGATGAAGCCTATGTTTCTGGCGACAGCAACTCTGACAGCAAGCTCGATATCGGTGAGGTTTGGACTTACTCCGCGAGCTACACCCTGACACCAGCTGATATTGTGAACGGCTCGGTGGAGAACGTCGCGCAGATTTCGGGTCTGGACCCAAATGGTACGAGGCTCACCGCCTATTCGGGCGCGAATGCGACGGCCTCGACGAGCGCGACGGCGCCGAGCACCGGTGGCGGTGTTGTGACCGCGTTCACCCGTGCAGCAGAGCCGAAGATTGCGTTGCTCAAGACATCTGCCATTGCAGATACGAACGGCAATCTGATCACCGATGCTGGCGATACTGTCACCTACAGCTTTACCCTGCAAAACGCCGGTAACACCGCTGTTACAGATATTAGCATCGCCGAGACGGATTTCTCGGGTGCGGGGACAGCGCCAACTCCAGTTTATGTGCGCGGCGATACCGACGGGGACAGCGAGCTGGACCTGACGGAGACTTGGGTATTCACTGCCGACTACATCCTGCTCGAAGCCGATATCACGGGGACGGGGATCATCGAGAACCTCGCGACCGCGACGGCGCGGGTTGTCGGTTCGACGGCGACGATTTCTGCCGACTCTACCGCAGAGGACAGCGCTGGTGCGACGACCACCTTCCTCGGCTCGATCTCGGGCACCGTTGAAAACGGTACCGGAGGGGCCGCTGGTGTGACGGTCGAATTGGTGGACCAATTTGGCAAAGTGATCGAATCCACCACGACTGATAGCAATGGTGATTACATCCTGACCAACATTCCTGCCGGCACTTATTCGGTACGGTTCCTCGACGGCGCGGGGCGACCTTTCTCGACCAGCGACAACAAGGGCGGTCAGGGTGTTACTGAAGGCGTAAACAGCTTCACCGGAATCGTTGTTGGCTATGACGCTGGCGACGCGCGCAACTTCGAGCAACTGGACGCAGTGGCGATCGACCCGAGCGGCGTGATCTACAACAGCTCGACGCGCAAGCCGCTTGCGGGCGTTACAGTGACGCTGATGAAAGACGGTGTCGCTGTTGACGATGCTTGGGTCGTTGGTTCGGCGACCCAGACGACCGGAAGCGACGGTGTGTACAGTTTCTTCCTCAAAGATCCCGCACCATCGGGCATCTATGAACTCGCTGTCACCTATCCGACAGGCTATGAGGAATCGACCGATATTCCGGCATCGGGCACATACACGCCTGGTCTGGGTGGCGGCGTCGAGACTATCGCTGCTTCCGCCAAGGCGCCGCAACTGGGTGAGGATACGACCTACTACCTCACATTCAATTTCACTTTCGCTGATTGGACAGATGCTGCGCAGCTGTCGAACGGGGTGATCAACAACCACATTCCGTTGGATGTCGTGGATCCGTCCGTGCCGAAGGTGGACGATGATCTGCTGGCGGTACTGGAAGACGACCTCATCTCGACCATGCAGCTTCAGGCCGATCAGATGCGCGGCTATGCACGCGGCGCATTGGCACGGTTGAAGAACGGCGCTGGATCGGACATCGCGAATGTTTGTGAGCAGGCTTTGGCGGAGCTGCCGCAAGTCCTGTTCGAAACGGATAGCGCTGTAATTGCGGGCTCCCAAAGCGCGTTGCTTGAACAAACAGCAACGATACTTAATGCGTGCCCGACTATCGCTTTCGAAATTGCCGGTCATACGGACTCGGTTGGCAGCAATGCCTATAACGACGACCTGAGCCAGCGGCGTGTCGACGCGGTGCGCCTCGCGCTTGTGGCACTAGGCGTTGATGCGGAGCGGCTGACAAGCGTCGGCTACGGGGAGACCCTGCCGGTGGCGACGAACGAGACTGCTGCCGGACGCCAGGAGAACCGTCGGGTTGATTTCGTCGCACAAGGTGCTGCGGCGGAAGGCGCCGATGCCTGTTTCGATGAAACCCAGTCCGGCTCGGCACTGAACGGCGCTGCATCATCGAACGGTGCTGACCTGACCGGCAGCTTCCGCAGCGAAAGTGCCGATTGTGCACAAAGAAGCTGGGAGATTGTGGAAGGCGGCTTGAGCTACTCGCGCAGTGCTGATGGGCTTCAGCAAGGTATGCTGAGCGCATCATTCCGCCGCGAGCGGATGACGGGTGACAGCGCTGTCTTTGGTCAGTTTGTTGGCGGATATCTGTCGGTCAGCACGCCGTCGACACTCGCAACCGGCACCATTCGCGGTGCAGGTTTGAATGCGGGTGTCTATGGAGCGAACAAGCTTCAGGAAGCGCTGTACCTCGATTACTATCTGGGGGCAGCACTCGGCCAACACCGCTTCGACCTTGATTTCGTACGCGCAGGTGGCGACGTCAACGCAACGGGCAACTACACTTATGTGGCGGCTTTTGGCGGGGTTGCAATCTCTGGCTCGACGACGCTGGGTGGCTACGACATTACCCCACGCGCAGGACTTGATTTTGCGTGGTCGCCGGGTGGCGATGTGGATGTCACGGCCGCACGCAGCGGCATCGAAGACCGCAGCGATCTGCGCATTGCGTCGCTCGCAGGTGGACGTGCCTTTGCCGAATTGGGCTTTGACGATCTGCTGGCATCGGAAGATGCAGCGCTGAGCCTGCGCCCGCGTGCGTTCTGTGACCGGCCCTTGGGCGGCGGCAGCATGGCATGTGGCTATGGTATCGGCATCGACTACCAGTTCAACAGCGTCACCGATCTGAGCACGATGACGGTATCCTTCGATGCGGAAAGAAGCGCGACGCGCACTGCGGTTTCGCTGGGTCTGGGATACGAGAAGCCGGTGGGCGATTGGGTGGCATCGGGTGACGCCGGTATCAACCAAGACGGTGCCGTGAGCGTTACGCAGTCGATCGGCATCACATTCTAACAAACGACATGGACCCCGAAACATCGTTTCGGGGTCCATGTGATTTTGGGCTGCGGTGCGAAGCGGGCGCTCCACTCAAGCCTACTTCAAGATACCAATCGGGTTGAGCGCGCGCTGCACATCAAGCAAGCCATGGCCATAGACCAGATCAACCCCAGCCGCGCCAAGATCTATGGCGGTATCGAGCAGTACGCCTTTGCTGCCTTGCGGGGTGAGATTAGGGAATTTCTGCCCCAGTAGCGCAATTGCACCTGTCACCCTTGGGGCGGCGTAAGATGTGCCGATTGTGTTGTCCAAGATGCTTGTGCCGTCAGCGACCATGAAATGATCTGCCACGTCGCCTGCGGAAACCGAGTAATAGGTTAGCCCGCCCGCGACTTCGTCGTATGAGCCGACATAGATCGTCCGGTTTAGGGCGTCATAGAGCGTATCATCGAGGGCGAAACGGACATCGGTACAGCTTGCTGCGGTGTTGCGATCACCAGCAACGACGCAACCATATTCTTGGGACGTGGTTGTAATGGCGCCGTTGTTGCCTGCCGCTGCGACCAAGACTGAATTGGGCAACTGCGAAGCAATCGGCTGGAGCCATGATACGACAAAGCCTTCAGCATTGAACAGGCCGTCATCCACATTCGGAAAGTCTGTAATATGCACGCCAAGAGACAGATTCACCGCATCAGCTGTAGGGTCCGCCGGACCCGATAGGAAATCATCTTTGTAGGTCGTTGCATTTGCCTTACCGTAGGACAACCTTTCCAAATCCGAACCTGACGTTGCCACGGTGAATGCTTCGATGAGCGAGAAGCTGGCCTCTGGCGCAACAGCGAAGGCGAGGCTGAACGTGTTCGCGCCGTGCGAAAATGCAATCCAGCTGGCGGAATCGTCGGTAAGAAAGGTGTCGTAGTCGTAGAATTCATCAACGACGTAGATTTTGGAACCAAGCCCTGTCCACCCTGCCTGATGCACCTCTTCCAAGCCGGAGACATTGATCGAGTCATAGCTGAAATCAGGTGTTATATTCGTGGTGAAGCCACCCAGATTGAGGCTGTCTTTTTCATCCAAGGCTGTTTGAGACGCCGCATTGAGAAATGTGCGGGCATCGGCGGTGCTGGCGATACCTGCTTCCCAATCCTCGGCATTCCCAACGCTCGGTAGGAAGGTAATCCCAAGACCATCGGCAACGCCTTTGGCGTAGCCAACATCCGCAAGAGCGCTATTGAGAGGGTCGCTGTCGTAGGTATCCAGAGCACCATCATTGTCGTCGTCACTATCGGCGATGTTCCCGATACCATCCAGATCTGTATCCACAGATTCCGCCGGATCGAGCGGGAAGGCATCGTCAGCATCCATGACGCCATCGTTATCGTCATCGGCGTCGGCGGCATCGCCGATCCCGTCACCGTCTGTATCGCGCGTTTCTTCGGGGTCGAAGGGGAAGGCGTCATCGCCATCGGCGACAAGGTCGCCGTCGAGATCATCGTCGAGTGCGTCCACCACGCCGTCGTTATCGAGATCAGAAAATTCGCCGCGCACCGGCAGCAAGGTATTGCCGCTGGCGATGGTAGCACCGGAGCCGATGAGTTCACTGCGCAGGTCATCGAAACTGACTGCGGCGAGTATCTCCCACGCCAGCGCGCCGGTCGTCGGGTTATATTTGATATAGAGCGACGGCGAACGGAACTCGAACCAATCGCCTCCTGCGGCCTTTGACAAGACGATTTGCACCACTTCGGTCGATTGTAGGAAGCCGGAAATATAGGCGCTCAAGGTGATGGATGTCGCGGTTTCATTGATTGAGCTGACATAGAACGACTGCCCGTTGATGTTGAAAACCTGCCCGACCTCGATGTTGGATATCGGGTCGATCTGAGTGGTGGACGAGTTTTCCGGCGCGCAGGCGGCGACCAACGGCAAAAGGGTAGCGGAAAAGAGTGTTTTGGAGAGCCTGGCCGAGAACATCTAGAAAACCCATTTGAGATTGATTTGGATATCGGTCAGGCGGATGAAGTCCTGATCGTAGAGGGCGTCGATCTGATCGAAGCTGTAAAGATAGAGCGGAGAATTCGGTTGGGTGCCGAAATAGCAGTGAAACGCACGGTCGATTTCGTCAACACAACTTTCAAGCGAAGTCATCCCACCGAATGCGACTGAGGGTTTTATCTCAAGAAAAGTGCTATCATCCAGTGGCGTTGAGAAGGTCGGCGTCCAGCGTAGCTCGGGCGAGCGGTCCTGCTTGCTGGTGTTGTAGCCCGTGTCTACGCCGATCGTTCCGCAGCCGAAGCGCGTGCTGCAATACCCTGCCTCAAGCTGGATGCGTGGTTGCTCCATTAGGTAAAATTCCGTGCCGGAATAGCGCTGGTCGACCCCGTCTTTCGATGTCGCGCTATAGTCGAAATCGAAAAGCGGCGCAGTGGAGACACCAATTTGCAGAAGGAGGAGCTTGAAAGACATCGGCGTGCGTTCCTAACTTCCCCCTCAAAGATAAGACTGAGTCCCTTGCGGACAAGATACGCCTCCCCGAAGCAAAAATGGGTGCGCAGGCTGTTTTTCCAACACTTGGTTTACATCAGCGCGAAGCGTGCCACATGCAATTACCTATGCAACAATAAGACTAACAATTACAGGGACGTACGGGAAATACAACAAACTACACCTATGGGTGTATAGTATTCCGCTTATTCAATCATAAATACCCGCGATTGGCTGGAGATGCGCCTTTTAGGCTGGTACTTCAGGTATTCTTTTCGCTCTCAGGTGGCAGCGGGTGCTGCTCAGCTATGCGCCGTGGGATCGAACTTCAGGCGGGCGTGGAATCGGGCGAGTTCGCTTGGAGTCGGGGCTTGGCTGCAGAATGTTTTGACGTAACCGGGTGCGCGGGCGACGCGGGTGGCGGTGGATTCGGACACCTGCATGGCGATGTAGCCGATCTGGGTCAGGTAGACGGTGCGGGCGCGGACGTCGGCTTCGTCCTTGGAAAAACCAAAACGTTCGAACATGGCAACGATTGCGGCCAGCCGAACCTCGTCTGCCTCGTGCACCCGCGCGGCGGTGGCATCGGACTGGTGCGCCCAGCCGCGTATCGCGAAATCGAGCTGCGGCTCGAACAGGGCTTCATCGTGAAACACGACGATGAGGTTGAGAATAGATTCAGCGATGGACTCCGAATAGGCGCCGCAGGCCTCGACAAAGGCGCCGGTGTTTTTTGCATCCCATTCAGCAAGCAGGGCATCCAAGAGCGCGTTACGGTCCTTGAAGAACCAATAAAAGCTGGTGCGCGCGATTTGGAGTTGATTGGCGAGGGGCTGGATTTTGACTGCATCAACGCCGGAGGAGATCAGCGCATCCCGTGCGGCCATTAGCCAGACGTCACGCGAGCCGCGCCAACCAGTGGCCTTTTCATCGGGCGGGCGGATGTCTGCTTTTTCCATCATGGCGTCGACAATAGCGCGGCATGGGGGTGCTCACAACATAAATATACACTTGTGAACTTTATCTTGACATAGGTGAACATTCTGTGGATTCAAATTGCAATCGACAGGAGTTTCGCATGTCAAAAGATCCCCTTCTCCAGCCTTATCAGCTTAAGCATCTGACGCTTCGCAACCGGATCATGACCACCAGCCATGAACCTGCTTATCCCGAAGATGGGATGCCAAAAGAACGCTACGCGGCCTATCATGCGGAACGTGCGAAAGCGGGTATCGCGCTTGCGATGACCGCAGGATCAGCAGCCGTGTCGAAGGACAGCCCGCCCGTTTTCAACAATATTCTGGCTTACAAGGATGAAGTGGTGCCTTGGATCAGGCACCTGACCGATGCCTGCCATGAGCACGGCGCTGCCGTGATGATCCAGTTGACGCATTTGGGAAGGCGGACCCGCTGGGACAAGGGGTCGTGGCTGCCATCAGTATCCTCGACCAAACATCGTGAGCCGGCGCATCGGGCCTTCCCCAAGCGCGCGGAGGCGTGGGATATTGCGCGGATCATCGCCGACTTTGCCGACGCGGCGGAACGGATGAAGGCAGGTGGCATGGATGGGGTTGAGATCATCGCTCACGGTCATTTGCTGGATCAGTTCATGTCGCCATTGACCAACGAGCTGAGCGGCCCCTATGGCGGAGACAGCTTGGAGGCTCGCGCCCAGATGACGGTCGACGTGTTGCAGGCCGTGCGTGAGCGGGTTGGCGATGATTTCATCCTGAGCCTCAGGATGGGGGCCGACGAAAAGGAGAGCGGCGGGATCACGGCTGAAGAGGGCGTGCGTCTGGCACGGCACATTCAGAGCTTTGGCCTTGTCGACGTGTTCAACATCAACGGCGGGCGAATCCATACGGACCCTGCGATGACCGACATGATCCCAGTGCAGGGCATGGCAAGTGCGCCGCATCTGGGCCTTGCCGGTGCTGTTCGCGCGGCGACCGGCATGCCGGTGTTTCATGCCTCACGGATACCGGATGTGGCGACCGCGCGGCATGCGGTTGCGTCCGGGCAGCTTGATATGGTGGGGATGACCCGCGCGCATATGGCCGATCCGCATATCGTGAAGAAGATCATCGAAGGCCGCGAGGATGACATCCGCCCCTGCGTTGGCGCGACCTACTGCCTCGACCGGATTTACGGCGCGGGCGAGGCGCTGTGCATCCACAACGCGGCGACGGGGCGCGAGCTGACCATGCCGCATGAGGTAGCGCCCGCAACGACGCAAAAGAAGGTTGTCATCGTGGGTGCCGGCCCTGCGGGGCTGGAAGCTGCCCGCGTCGCGGCGGAGCGTGGCCACAGTGTGACGGTCTTAGAAGCGCAGCCGGAGCCAGGCGGGCAGGTGCGGCTCACCGCGCTAAACGCGCGGCGGCGCGAGATGATCTCGATCATCGACTGGCGCATGGCGCAATGCGCGGCGCGAGATGTGGAGTTCCGGTTCAACACATGGGCTGAGGCGGCGGACGTGACCGCCCTGAACCCTGATGTGGTGATCGTGGCCACGGGCGGGCTGCCAAATACGGAACTGTACGAGAGCAGTGGGGAGCAGAGCAACGTGATCTCGGCTTGGGATTTGATCTCGGGCGATGCGAAACTGGGGCAGGATGTGCTGATCTATGACGAAAGCGGCGACCATCCGGGCATGATGGCAGCAGAGGTGGCTGCAGGCGCGGGCGCGAAGGTGGAAGTGATGACGCCGGACCGGACCTTTGCACCGGAAATCATGGCGATGAACCTCGTGCCCTATATGCGGGCCTTGCAGGATAAGGATGTGACCTTCACCGTCACCCGTCGTCTGAAAGATGTGGCAAAGGATGGCAACCGCCTCAAAGCCACGATCGGTACGGATTATGGCGGTGCGACATATGACAAGACCTATGATCAGATCGTGGTAAACTATGGGACGTTGCCGTTGGATGATCTGTATTTCGACCTGAAGCCGCTGTCTTCCAACGGGGGGGAGGTGGATCACGACGCCCTGATTGACGGCCAGCCGCAGACCATCGTGCGGAATGCGGAAAACAGGTTCCAGCTTTTCCGCATCGGGGATGCTGTCAGCGCGCGCAACACCCATGCGGCGATCTATGATGCGCTGCGGCTGATGAAGGACATCTAAGATGCGGTCGAGCAAGACGATCCACGTTATCTCTGCCCATGCCGAGGGTGAGGTTGGCGATGTTATCGTAGGCGGAGTATTGCCCCCGCCCGGCGAAACGATCTGGGAGCAGAGCCGGTGGATCGCGCGGGATGGCACCTTGCGCAATTTCGTCCTCAACGAACCGCGTGGCGGAGTGTTCCGGCATGTCAATCTGTTGGTGCCGCCAAAGCACCCCGATGCCCAAGCCGCGTGGATCATCATGGAGCCGGAGGACACGCCGCCGATGTCGGGTTCCAACTCCATTTGCGTTGCGACGGTGCTGCTGGATGGCGGCCTGATCCCGATGCAGGAACCGGAAACGCATTTGACGCTTGAAGCACCCGGCGGGCTGGTGCGGGTGCGGGCGGAATGCCGGAATGGCAAGGCCGAGCGTATCCATGTGCAGAACGTCCCCTCATTCGCTACTGATCTGGACTGCAAGCTGGAAGTAGAAGGGCTGGGAACGCTGACCGTCGATACAGCCTATGGCGGGGACAGTTTTGTGGTGGTCGATGCGGAGGCTTTGGGATTTTCACTCACTGAAACCGAGACGCATGACATTGCTAAGCTGGGGGTCAGGATCACCAATGCCGCCAATGCGCAACTGGGCTTCAGCCACCCAGAAAACCCTGACTGGAGGCATATTTCGTTTTGTCTGTTTGCCGGACCGCTGCGCGAGGGCGCGGACGGGCTGGAGGCTGGCGCGGCGGTGGCGATCCAGCCCGGCAAGGTGGACCGCTCACCGACAGGCACAGCCCTTTCGGCGCGGATGGCGCTATTGCACGCGCGGGGCGTGATACGCGTGGGCGACCGCCTGACTGCGCGCTCGGTGATCGGGTCGACCTTTTCGGGCGTTATCGTGGGACAAACCACGGTGGGTGGGACGCCAGCGATCACCCCCGAAATCTCGGGCCGTGGGTGGATCACCGGCGTGCATCAACACATGCTGGACCCATCCGACCCGTGGCCGGAGGGCTACAGGCTGTCGGATACTTGGGGCGCGAAGTGAACGGATTGGAGACTTTAGAATGACCCTCAAACACGTCTTCGCCCCGCTCACGCTGCGCCACAAAACCCTTCGGAACCGGATCGTTTTTGGCGCACACACGACCAATATGGCGACGGACGGCCTGCCTGGTGACCGGCATCTGGGGTATTACCTTGAACGCGCCATCGGCGGGGCTGCGATGATCGTGGTGGAGCCGATGCCGGTGCATGAAGCGGCCGTGCTGACGCGCGGCAATTTCCGCCATTCGAGCGATGATGTGATTCCGCATTTTGCTCGCATCACCAAGGCTTGTCAGGCGGAAGGCGCGGTGATGATTCAGCAGCTCTACCATGTGGGCGCGCATGGCGATTGGGATAACAGCTGGCATGCGAACTGGTCCCCTTCGGGCGGGCCGAGCTACCACGACAATGACGGCAGCCGCGCGATGTCTGCCGACGAAATTGAGGAGACGATCGACGCCTTTGTTCAAGCCGCGATCCGGTGCCAGAAATCCGGCTTTGACGGGGTGGAGATTTGGGCCGCCTATAACTGCCTGTTGGATCAGTTCTGGGCGCCTTTCTCGAACCAACGGGAGGACGCATGGGGCGGCAGCCTTGAGAACCGAACACGTTTTTCGCGCGAGATCATGAGGAGGGTGCGCGCGGCCTGTGGTGCCGACTTCATCATTGGGCTGTCCGTCTCGGATGACCCCACTACGGGCGTTTTCCCGACTCGCGACGAAATGGTCGAGATCGTGGAGCTTCATGATGCCGAAGGGCTGATGGACTATGTGACCGTTGGGGCGGGCAGCTATATGGATTTCCAAAAGATCATCCCAAGCTTCCAGTACCCCGAAAACCTTGGTGCCGACCTTGCCCAGCGCCTGAAGGGAGCAAAGCTGAGCGCGTTCGTGACCGCCGAGGCCAATATCCGGACGCCGGAAAATGCCAATACGGTGCTGGGGGCGGGACAGGCGGATCTGGTGTCGATCGTGCGGGGGCAGATCGCCGACCCGCATATGGTGCGGAAAGCGGAAGCGGGGCGGCTTGAGGATATTCGCGGTTGCCTGTCTTGCAATCAGCAATGTTGGGGGCGGCGCGGGCGCGACTATTACATCTCCTGCCTGATCAACCCCTCGGTGGGTCACGAGTTCGAATGGTGCGGGGATCGCTTTACGGCCTCCCCTGCCCCGAAATCCGTACTGGTGGTTGGCGGTGGGCCTGCGGGGCTTGAAGCCGCGCGGGCGGCGGCGGAATGCGGACATCGTGTTATCCTCACCGAAGCGGCGCCCGAGTTGGGCGGCCAGTTCAGGCTGGCGGGATTGCAGCCGCGACGCGCCCAAATCACCGATCTGATTGCATGGTATGCGCGGCAACTGACCAAACTGGGCGTCGAGATCCGGTTTAACTGCTATATGGATGCGGATGATATCGCGGATATTGGCGCTGATCTGGTGCTACTCGCGACCGGCTCGCTACCCGCTGGAACGGGCTTCCAAAAGGCACTGCCGCAGGTGGGTGAATTGCCCGGCATCGACAGCGGCAACGTGTGGTCGACCGAAGATGTCATGGTCCGTGCTGCCCGTTTGGGCACGCATGTGCTGATCCTCGATGAAGGCGGCCACTGGAAGGGGATCGGCACAGCGTGGCACTTGGCCGAGGCGGGCCATCAAGTGACTATAGTGACCCCTGACGCGATGATTGCCCGCGATCTGGTGCGCAGCGCGACTGATTTCAGTGCGCGGCAGACATTGGCCAAGCTGGGGGTGACTTTCATAACGGAAAGCGCCCTGACCCGTTGGTCCAAGGGGGGTGCTCGGTGTGTTTCGCTACTGACGGGCGAGGAGGCTGCCATCGCGGCTGACTCGCTGGTGCTGGCAACGGGGAACCGGACCGATACGACGCTGTTGGAAGAGCTGCGTGAACGTGGCGTTAACGTGCAGCCGATCGGAGACGCGGCAGCCCCGCGCCTCGCCGCAGCGGCAATTCGTGACGGGCGGGAGGCCGTGCTGAAGCTGTTCCAAACGCACTGACGCGCGTATCTAACGCCCCATATTGTGATAGGATCACAAAGGGGTAGCACGAATCCGCTGTAGGGCGTGACCCGAAAAGTACGCGATGTTATCGACGCAGCTCGATTTGATCGAGCTGTCGACCTGTTAATGAGGGTCGGACCCCGCCGCTGGTAGCTCGTCAAACAGATGTGCTTGATTGGGATCGAAGTCCAACCCTATTGCATTGCCGAGCGCAAAGATTTGGTCCTCTGCAAAAGCGGCAATCGCCTTTGTGCCATCGCGGAGCATGATATCCACCACCGTCTCGGCCCCCAGCCGTTCGGTCAGGGAGACGCTTCCGTGGAGCATGCCCTGTGCGTCCGACGTCGGGCGCAGGTATTGCGGGCGGATGCCAAGCGTTGCCTTGGTCCCCGGCCTAATGTCCCGCCCTTTGGTCGCAACGGTAATGGGATCGAGCGCAGGCGCCGATACGGTCGCCATATCGCCATCGACCGACAATACATCGACGACAAAAAAGTTCATCGACGGCGCACCGAGGAAACCGGCGACGAAGAGGTTCGCTGGCGAATGGTAGAGGTCCATCGGCGCACCAGCCTGCATCACTTCGCCGTCTTTCAGCACCACGATCTTGTCCGCGAGCGTCATCGCTTCGACCTGATCATGGGTGACATAGATCATCGTCGCATCGAGCTGCTTATGCAGTTTGCCGATCTCCATCCGCATATCCATCCGCAAGGCCGCGTCGAGGTTCGACAAAGGCTCGTCGAATAGGAACACATCCGGCTGGCGCGTAATCGCCCGCCCGATGGCCACGCGCTGCCGCTGCCCGCCTGAAAGCTGGCTCGGCCGCCGGTCCAGCAGATGTTCCATCTGCAAAATTCGCGCGGCTTCCGCGATCTTCGCCGCCTTCTCCTCCTTGGGAGCCTTGGCAATCGTCAACCCGAATCCGATGTTCTCCCGCACCGTCATATGCGGAAAAATCGCGTAAGACTGGAAGACCATTGCCACGCCGCGATCCTTTGGCTGGATCTGGTTCACGCGCCGGTCGCCAATGTACATGTCGCCGCCGGAGATATCCTCCAGCCCCGCGATCATCCGCAGCAACGTGGACTTTCCGCAGCCGGACGGGCCAACGAAAACCGTGAATTCACCGTCTTTGATTTCTAGATCGACGCCCTTGATGACATCGACATCCCCAAAGCTCTTGGAAATATTTTTAAGAACAACGTCAGCCATGATTATTCCGCAGCCTTCTCTTGCTTGCGGACGGTAAGAAGCCCGTCCGCATCGCTCTCGACCAGTTCCGGATCCATGATCTGGCCAACAAATTGCGCCTTGCCGCGATCCTCGAACCCCAAGATGAACATCGCACCATCATGCTCGACGATGCGCGCCGCATACCGACGGCAGGGCATATCACCATCGAGAAACGCACCCGGGGCGATCTGCCACGGGCCGCGCGGATCATCCGCGATGAGGTAATGCGTGCCTGTTACCGCCGGCCCCGGATGCGACGCTGCGTATCCGGCCGACCAATGCATCGCGTCATTGCAAAACAGGCAATACCAGCGGCCGTTCCGCTCGAATACTTGCGGGACTTCCAACTGTCCGAACCCGCCCACAAAGACAGGCGGCTGCAATTCCCATGTGATCAGGTCATCCGAAGTCGCAAAACCGACTGCTCCGCCCTCGTTCGGATCTGCCACACCGGGCACGCGGGCGGTGAAATACATCAGCCAGCCATCGCCGTTGGGGTTACGCATCACCCAAGGATCACGCATCGCCCGATCATGCCAGAAGCCGACCTGATGCTCCGCTTCATAGTGCTGCGCAGCCGGTCCTACGAGATCGAGGCACAGCCCGTCGCCCACGCGCTCCCAGTTGTGCATATCGTTCGAGGTGGCATGACCCACACGCTGGTAGAGCGCATTCTCGGCCGCCGAGGTGCCAGTATAGAACAGGTGCCAAAGCCCGTCATCATCGCGGACGACTGAGCCGGTCCACGTCGTTTTGTCATCCCATGCAGGCCCAGTGGACGGCGCGAATGTCGTTCCAAGGTGCTCCCAGTTGACCAGATCATGACTGACCGCATGGCCCTGCGTCACGTTCATGTGCCGTGCATCGGGGTCGCCAAGGGATTTGTCAGCCTGCAAAAAGTAGCCATGCCACTTTTCCCCGTCATGGGCGTACCAGCTGTCCCAGATCCATTTCTTTTCGAGTGCGATGACCATTTTGGTTTTATCCTTTCACACCTGTCGAGGCGATGGAGGCGATAAACGCGCGTTGGAGGAAGAGGTAGAAAACCAGAACCGGAACCGTAATCATGCTCAGGTAGGCCATGATTTCACCCCAAGCGGTGTTCAACTGGAAGAAATACTGAAGCCCCACAAGCACCGGACGGTAGCCTTCCTCCTGCACCACCATCAGCGGCCAGAGGTATTGGTTGTACATCACGAGGAACTTCAGGATGGCAGCGGTCGCGATGATCGGCCCCGAGAGCGGCATCAGCACTTTCGCGTACACGGTCCACCAGCTCGCGCCTTCAACCCGTGCTGCCTCAATGAGGTCTTTCGGCAGATCACGGAAATACTGCACGAAGAGGAAGATCGTAAGCCCATCCGCTACGAAAGGGATGATTTGTACGCGGTAACTGTTCAGCCAGCCGAATTCGAAGCCTTCCATGCCGACCCAAGGCAATTTGGACGCCATCAGCAAGAGCGGCACGGCGATTGTCTCAAAGGGCACCGTCAAGGTTGCCAGAATAGCCGACAACACGAACGCCTTCCCGCGCCAGTCCAAAATCGCGATGGAGAATCCGGCCAGTGAGCAGAGAAACAGCGACAGGATCACCGTTGTCCCCGTCACCAAAAGACTGTTCATCACGAACAAGCCCACCGGCGCCCGCTTGAAGGCCATCACATAATTATCAAAGCTGATATCCCCGACCGGCAGGAATGCCCGCAAGCTGCCGCTATCGACGAGCAGCTGTTGGCTCGGCTTAAGCGAGGACATCAACATAAAGATCAGCGGAAAGATAAACAGCGCCGCGATCAGGGTCAGGACAAGGTAGCGGACAGCGATCCGCAGACGATGATTGTCAGCTTGGATGGCCATTATGAACGCTCCCGCGTCAGGTATCTTTGGATCAGCGAAATACTGAGGACGATGAGGAACAGCAGCACCGAAATCGCGGAACCACCCGAGATGTCCTGTTTTCCGTAACCGCGCTCGATGGCCTGAAAGACGATTGTCTGCGTACTATCGAGCGGGCCGCCATTGGTCATGACATCGACCTGCGCGAACAGCCCGAAGGCCTGCATGGTGATCACGATAAGGATCAGCACCGCCGTGTTCCGCAAACCGGGCCACGTCACATAGCGGAAGGTTTGCCATTTGCTGGAGCCTTCTAGCTCGGCCGCCTCATAGAGCGTCGGGCTGATGGTCTGCAAACCCGACAACCAGATCACCATATGGAAGCCCACCGCCTGCCAGATCGACATGCCGATAATCGCTCCGAGCGCCGTTGAGGTCTGGCCCAACCAATCTACCGGTTCTATCACACCGAACGAGATTGCACCCAGCATGTTATTCAAAAGGCCATTGTTGCCGTCGTAGATCAGCCGCCAAAGGAAGGCGACAACCACAATCGAAATCACCACCGGCATGAAGTAGATCGCGCGGTAGATGTTGATCCCCCGCAGCCGCTGATTGATCAGCAAGGCCAGTAACAGGGCAAGCCCCGCCTGTAGCGGCGCCACGATGATCACAAAGGTGAAGGTATTCTTCAGCGCCCGCATGAAGACAACGTCCTTGGCGAGAATGACCCGCTTTAGTTCGTCATTTGGGCCGGTTTGCCAGCTGAACCATTCACGCATTCCCTGAATTTTGGGGTAATCGGGGTTGTTACGGGTGAAGTTCCGCAGCCTTGGATATGCGATTTCGCCATCATCGTCGCGCAGCGTTGCGCCGTTTTCATCGCGCTCCGGCTCCAGCAGGATCGTGCCCACGCTCAACAGTTGGGTGTAGTTCGATAGCCCGACGAACTGCGTCGGATTGGGTGAGATCAGCCGTTGATTGGTCAGGCTGAACCAGATCGCAAAGAAGAAGGGCAGGATAATGAACGCGACCATCAAGCCGAAACCCGGAAGGGCAAACCCCCAGCCAGCGCCGTTGGATCGTGTGAGGCTTTTTTCACGTTGCATTATCGTGACTTTCTCGTCCGTTTGCGGAAGGTCGGGCCCCGGCACAGCGCCGGAGCCCGATGGGAAGATCATTTAGTTGCTGTAGCCACCGTTCTTTTCGATGTCTGCGTCGATCTCGTCTACGGCAGCATCAAGCGTATCCGCTACATCCGCACCGTTCGAGATATCGGCCAATGCCTTTTCGAAGACCTTCGCCACAACTGCGTAGCCTGCTG
>Ga0181573_10000296_pt1 | contig 53252 bp, 33 predicted proteins | sample 101ome_25_FD_148643 | JGI IMG/M metagenome (GOLD analysis project Ga0181573, IMG submission 148643) | Coastal salt marsh microbial communities from the Groves Creek Marsh, Skidaway Island, Georgia - 101409BT metaG (spades assembly) | ecosystem: Environmental > Aquatic > Marine > Intertidal zone...
TCCGACGGCCCTCCCCCTTTTTTCCCCCCCCCCCCCCCAGATTCTGCTACCACCCCCGACACTCGGTGGCGGGCAACCGCCGGACGCGCCTTGTCGAGGTCGACGAAGCGGGGGCGGGGTGGGACGAAGCAGGGGCGGGGTTGGCGCCGGGGCGCCGACCCCGCCGAGGTCCGCCTCGGCCGCTCCGAGGGCCGCGCTCGAAACCACCGCAGCGAGATGAAAAACGACGGCCCGGGTGGGCCCGACGGCGGCGCGAATTGCCGCGGCGCCGAGCGTCAAGTCGAGGCGGCGGCGGGGGCCAGCTCCTCGACTGCGGATCGCGGTGGGGGACGTCGTGTCCAACGAAGCATGCGCGCGATTGCGATTCGGTCCTTCCGTGAGGTTCCTCCAAGTGAGCAAAGTGATGCTTCCCCTGGCGCTAGGAGTGACGATGGCTATGGCGGCACTTGGGCGAAAACGGGCGGGCTTGCATGAAGATGGCGCAGGAGACGGCTGTGCGGCTGGCCTCAGCCGACAGCTAAGGCCGAGCAAGGCCAGCCGCGCCCCCATGTTCTGGAGCTCCTCCACCTATTTTCCTTCCTTCCGGGGACCAAGTGTCGCGTTGTTGGCTGCGGCGCCGACGGCGACGGCGGCCCAGTCCCCGGCGGCGGGGCCCGCGTCGCGTCGTCGCCGCCCCCCCCCAAGGGCGGCGCGCGACGTTCGAGGTGGGCGAGTTCGGCGGCGACCTCAAGCCGCGGTCCGCCGGGGCGCTGGGCCGGAGCCGGCGGTTCGCTCGTCAGCCCGCGCTCCGGCCGCGCCCCCGTCCCCGCGAGGCTACTAGGCCGCGCCCCGCCACCCCCTCCCCAGGTCCTCGGACCGCGAGCGCGACGCCTCCGCCCGCCTCCGCGCGTCCTCGTCTCACCTCCGACTCGACGACCTCGCCGTGCTCGGCTTGCCCCCCTCGGCGGCGGCGCTGACGACTACCGACGGCAAACGTGCCGCCCTCGGCGCCGCCGCCCGCGCCGCCTTTCGCAAGCGCGCCGCTGCCTGCCACCCCGACGTGACCGGGTCGGGGCCGGAGGGGTCGACCGAGTTCCACCGCTTGTCTCTCGCCCGAGATCGCGTGTTGGCCGCGCTGCGGGAGGGGGGGGGAGGGGATGGGCTTGCCCCTGGAGCTGCAGCGCCGCCGCCCGCCGTCGCAGCCTCGCAGCTCGAGGGGCTGCGCACGCGGGCGGCGCGGGCGGCGGCGGCTGGTGGACGGGGGGCGCGGAGTCGTGGGGCGGCGGCGCGGGAGGCGGCGGGGCCGGGGGGGTGGGAGGGGGGGTGGTCCTCGGTGGACGGGTGGGGGGTTGGCGCGGGGCTCGGCGCGGATGTCGACGACGACTCCGCCGTCGACGCTGCCGACTCTCCGGGTCGACCCGCCGTCGATCGAGGGCCGGGGGGTCCGTGGCGGGCGGCCTGGACGGCTCCGCCGGGAAGGCCGCCGTCGTGACGCGAGCGGCTAGAGCGGCTGCGTGGGCCATCCTCGCGAGACCGCTCGCTTGGCCCAGGCCGACCCCCCCCAACCAATTCCACCGCCTCTCTCCCGGTCAGAGTCAAGAGCAAGACTCGCGGTTGCGCATGTGCCAGTACTGCCTACAGGCAAGCGCTGCGATCGAAGGAAGCGCGTCGGCCGGCCGTTTCTGCGTGAGCTCGTGTCGACGGACACGAACTAAGCTCCGCCTCGTTGCCCGATCTGCGTTCCGGCGCTCCGAGAGTCGAGACCCATTCGCCGCGCCCCCCCCCCAGGGATTGTCACACGTCGAGGACCAGCAGGTGTACGACTCTTTCGTCCGGGGCTTTCGTCCCGGCGCGGTCTCCCGCGCCATCGAGGCCGCTGCTGCAGCTACCAGGGCGGCCGTTGCCCCCGCCGAGGCCGCCAGGGCCACCGCCGCCCCCGCGAGATCCAACACACCGCCGCCGCCGCCGCCGCCAAAGTCAGAGTGAAGGGGATGGAGCCGGGCGCCTCGTCAAGCGGGCGCGGGGCGTGGATGCCTTCGTGGCGTCGGCGGGACGCTGCTGCGCCCACGCCTGCCTCGCCGGCCCGCGCCGCACCCCGCGTCCCCCCCCCCACCCCCCCCCACCCCCCCCCTCTCGCCGGAGCCGGCGCCGGCCCGCGGCGCCCCGTTCCGGTCGTCTCCCCCGGCTGCGACCCCGCCATGAACGCCCTCGCCACGGGCGGCCCCCTCTCCCACGCGCCCCCGGCGTGGTCGCACCGCCGCTCCTCCGACTGCGCCAGCGACCCCCATCTTGCGCCCGTCGCCGCTGGTCTCGGCCTCTCCGCGGCATGGCACGCCCAGCGCAGGACCCGCGGCCCCCCGCCTCTCCGTGTCGCGACGCCAAATGCCCAGACGTCGTCTACGGTCGCTTCCCCGGATGCCGGCGGCGGGAGCCTCGGCGGCGGCGCCCCCGGCGCCCCCGACGCCCCCGTGCCGTGGGACACCCTCGCGGCCATCGTGGCTGAGCCTGGCACGCCCCGCATCGGCCTCCTCGGGCGCTCCCCCGAAGTACGCGCCGAGTACCGCCGCCGGCGCGCCTCCCTCGCCGACCGGGGTGAAACGGCCGGGTCCGTAGTCCTCCGCGAGCACCTTGGGGACCCGATGGGGCCGGCGGGGCAGCCTCGCGAGGGCCACATCCACCCCCTCGACGGTGGGACCGTGCACCCCTCGCTGGCCGGTCTCCGCGTTGCGTCCACGCCCAACGCCTTCCCCTACTGGATCGAGGGGTGGCCTCCAGGCCTGGCCGTGCACTGGGTCGTGTGGGCTTGGCCGCCCGACCGGGCCGAGCGCGTGCTCGAGCGAGAGGACCCTGCGGGGCGGGGGGCGGGGTCGACAGGGCTCCGGGCGGCGGCGGATGCCGCTTTCCCGCCGGCCGATTGGGAGACGATCGTATGGGTGAACCCGCCGGCGCTCCGTACGGTGCCCGAGGCGTGGCACGCGCACGTCGTGGCACGGAGACGACGGGGGCTTGCGCATCCCCCACGCCGCCGGGAGGGTAGAGACTCCTCGACGCCGCCCACCTCGCCGCAAGCCGGGCCTTCCTCTCGATGGGAGTAAGGGGGCGGGGGAGCGGTGCAAGGGGCGCGTGTAAGGCGATTGAGTTCTGCTCAACTCCCCCCTCCTCCCCCCACCCCTGCCCGGTCCCTAGCTGGAGGGGAGAGGTCGGTCGACCGCCATGTCCCGTGCCCTGAAGGCCGCCCTGAGCCACCCAGGCGAGTCGAGACCTCGCGAACCTGACCCGCAGCACGGCCGAACGCCGGACGCCCGTCGAAACGTGCCGCCGCTGACTCGATTCTTCAGCGCTCGACCCCGCTCCACGCCCCTGCATCGAACCGTCTTCTTACGCTCCCCTGCCGCCCGCATGTGAGATCCCCGCCTTGGCCAAGGTGTGGTGGATGTCGCGTGAGGCCAAGAAAATGTCCAAGGGCCCCGACCCCGACCTCGCCTTCTGCTACGACATCCTCAACACTGTGTCGCGGTCCTTCGCCATCGTCATCCAGCAGGCGCGGGGGGGTTGGAGGACGCGAGCGCAGGGGGGCCCGCGCAGCGCCCACGTTCTCTCCCGCCCCCACTCCGCGTGTCCTCCCCCTCTCCTCCTCCTCCTTCCTCTCCTCCTCGTCCGCCGCAGCTACCGGAGGAGCTCCGTGATGCCGTGTGCGTCTTCTACCTCGCTCTCCGCGCTCTGGACACGATCGAGGACGACATGGCTATCCCCGTGTCAATCAAGCTGCCCGCCCTTGCGACGTTCGCCGCTGACATGCAGAACCCCGAGTGGCGTCACCGGTGCGGTTACGGCCCCTACATCCGTCTCATGGACGAGTACCCCCGCGTGACGCGCGTCCTTCTGCGGCTCGAGCCGCGGTACCGGGCCGTCATCGTCGATGTGGCCGGACGCATGGCGAGCGGCATGGCAGAGTTTCTTGAGCGCGAGGTCGATACCGTCGATGACTGGGATCGCTACTGCCACTACGTCGCGGGACTCGTGGGGATCGGCTTGTCGAGCCTCTTTGCGCTGTCGGGGCTCGAGGACGCGAGCTTCGGGAAGGACGCCGGGGCCGAGGACCCCGAGGCAACGTCGTCCAACCACATGGGCCTCTTTCTGCAAAAGACCAATATCGTGCGCGACTACCTCGAGGACGTGACGGAGGAGCCGGCCCCGCGGATGTTCTGGCCTCGGGCCGTCTGGGGTCGGTACGCTAAGAGGCGAGCGGGCCGCTGGAGAGCGAGGAGTGCGGACTTTGGCCTCGCGGTGCCCAGGCCGTGGAGTGTTCCCCCGCCTTCCGCCCTCCGCTCATCGACCACTTGGTCCCGCGCCGCCGTTACTCCCCTCGCCCCCCTCGCCCCCGCCCGCGTTAGCCGACCCTAGCCTGCCCGCCCCCCCTTCCCACACGCCGTCGCTCCCAGGCTTGAAGACTTTGCCGATGGGGACCGCAAGCGCACCCCCGCTCAAGTAGAAAAGGCCGTCGGATGTCTGGACGAGCTGATAAATAGCGCCCTCTCCCACGCCACGGCGAGCCTCGGCTACCTGGAGCGCCTCCGCGACCCAGCCGTCTTTCGCTTTTGCGCAATTCCCCAGGCCATGGCCATCGGAACCCTCGGTCTGTGCTACGGCAACCCTGAGGTCTTCCGCGGCGTCGTCAAGATGCGCCGGGGCGAGGCCGCGGCGATGATGACGGGGCTCAGGTCGATGGCCGACGTCTACGCCGCGTTCGAGCGGCACGCGACAATCGTTCGCGACCGGTGCCATGGCTTGGGGGCGCGCCGGGGCGGCGGGGCCAAGGTCCGGGCCGAGACGGCGCGGCTGTGCGACGAGATCCTTGAGCGGTGCGCCGAAGGCCTCGCTCGGGAGCGTGCCGCGGGGCGGGGGGGCGACGGCGGGGGAGAGGCAGTCGAGTGGCCGGTTCGGGTGGGCCTCGCCGGGGCGTGCGGCGCCTACGCTGCCCACAGCTGGGGGGTGGGGGGGGTCCGGGAGGCGCTCGGGGGTGGTGGGCCGACGAGCCTGGCGGTTGACGTCGTCCACCGTGTTGTGTCCGTCGTCCTCTTTGCCGTTTTCCTCTACGTCTTGGCGACGGGGCGGCGCCTGGGGACTGCGGCGGCGTGAGAGCAGAAGTCGAGAACCTCATTTCCCCCCGCCCCCCCCTCCGGAGAAAGTGTAAGAGTCCCGCAACTCGGGGGGTGGAAGCAGAGGTCGCCGCGTTGACCGCCTTGTCGGCTCGTGCCCGGAGGGCGGCCGGGGGTGGCGCAACCCCGCAGCGAGGAGGAGCGGCGTCGCCGCCGTCCAAGGTGAGCGCGACGGCGCCGCCAGCGCGTGCAACTTTTTCGTCGTCGGGAACGCCGGGGTTGCCGCCTCGAGAGCCGAGACACCTCTCGAGAGGACCGGCCGCCGCGAGACGCCCCGTCGCCCCCTCTTGGTCGCCCCGCTGCTGTCTCTCGAGCGCTCCAGCCACCAACCTCCCCCTCCTTCCCCCCCCAACCTCCCACGACGGATGAAGAACGACAAGCCCATGTCAGTCCGGGCCCTTCCCATGGTTAAGCGCGACGGCAAGTGGTGGCGAGCGAGGGTCGTCGGGCAGCGCCGGGACGCCATCCGGGTCGAGTGGTGCGGCCACGAGGAAGAGTGGGACGACGAGTGGGTGGGGAGAACGAGCGGGCGCCTCTGGAGGGGGAGCTATCGGGGCAAAGACTGGCGCTACCTCGCCGACGGGGCCTGGGCGCCCAAGCCGGGCGTGGCCAACCGAGCGCCCCCCCAGAGGGGTGAAAGCGAGGGCGGCGGTGGTAGGTCTTACAGTAGCGACGGCGGAGACCGTGACAACGATGACGACAACGACAACGACGGCGATGGCGACGGCGGCGATGTGCTCGATGAGGGAAAACGGGGGACGGAGGAGGCAACGTCGTCTGATGGGGAGGAAGAGTCGTCGTCGCCGTCGGAGTCTGCGGGGGGCGGGGGCCGGATAGGCGCCGAGGCATCCAAGAGGGGCAGGGCGGACAGAAGGCGGCCGCGGCCGTCGGGAGCAGGGGGCGCGGGCGCAGCGGGATCGGGTTGCGCGACGGAGGCGCCCCCCCCCCCGGCCGGCACCGTGCCATCGCCGCTGCGACGCCCCCGCCCAGGCCGCGCCCGGCCGCCCTCTGCCGCCGACCCCCCCGCTCAGTACCGGTCGGCGACCGATGGGGCCAACGGGGCGCTGTCGGTTCTGGCTGGTATCTGCGATCGCGATGAGGCCGGCGGCGAGGACATAGGGTGGGCCGGGTGCCGCGAGGGCCGGGAGCTGGCGGTGGCGTGCGCTGTGGCAAACATGGCGTCGGCGACGCGGGCCAACGGCGCCGTCAGCGTCGGGGCGATAAGTCCCCCCCTCGGCGGCGTCGCTCTGCGGACGACGGCCCTGTTTCTGTGAGGGTAGGGGGAGAGAGAGGCAGAGAGCGGCGGTCGGTTCGACGGAACGTTTGGGCCCCTTTCGCAGGCGTCGCCGGCCCCTCCATTCCGTCGGTCGGCGCCACCCACCCGCCCTCTTCCCTCCTCCCTCCCACTACCCCATGAGCGCCTCCATCCAAGCGTCCCTCCCCTGCTCGTGCCCGCAAAGGTTACAAGCCACGGAGTCCGCCCTTCCTCTCTCGCCATCGGGATCCCCTGGCACCAGTGTGCCCCCACACCGACCGCAGGCTGGTGGGCAGTTTGGAGGGGGTGGGTTAAGGGTGTGGTGGGAGGGAAAGAGGAGGAGTGGGAAAGGAAACGCGGGGGAAAGATGCAGCAACAGGAGGGGAGAAGCCTCTCGCCGTATCGCGCCAAGAAGGCGTGCACCGCGAGGTCGAGGTCCGTCCTTGCCGCACCTGAGGCGGCGGCGGCGCCCGCCGTCGGCCCGCCGCCGCCCCCCTCCTCCTCCATGCCCGCGTCGCCGTCGTCGTCCTCTCCCTCTTGCTCATCTTCCCTGTCGATTGGCCAGCCCTCCTCGGCCTCGCACCGGTCGCACCCACACCGAAACCCGTAGGACCGCTCCAGATGCTCACGTCGGTCCCGCAGCGACCAGTGCAGGGGAAAATACGACTGCACCAGCTCCTCCCCCCGTGGAATGTCGCGCAGCGCGGCCTGCGCGCGGAGATGGAACACTAGGGGAGGTGAGGGTGGGCGCAGCATCGGCCGCCTTCGTCGGGTGGGGCTCAGCCGCCGCCGCCCCCCCTTCGGCCACCCCCCCCCCCGACCCCACGGCCCACCCCCCCGCGACCCCACGGCTCCCATCCGACTCGCGAGGGTCATGGTGGTTCCGTCCCGGTCCGGATCGTCAACTCTAGCGATGTTGGGTGTGCACTCGTGGTTGACCAGCCGCGCCAAAGGGTAAAGGCAAGAGCCCCGCACGATGAGGCGCGCCCGCCGGTCGCCGTCGCCGGTGCTGGTCAGGGCGCCAGCCGCGTGGCCAGCGCGCGGGGGCGGGGACGATGGCTCCAGGGCGACGATGGCGTACGAGTTTCGGGCGTCCTTATCAAGGACGGCAGCGGCTTGGGGGGGGGAAAGGGCAGCGTCGGGGCAGGCGACGCGAAAGGCGGACAAGGCGGCGGCAACACGCCGGCCGGCTTCGCCGGTCCCTTCCGCCTCGTCGGTCCCGTCGGCCCCGCCCCCGCACGACGCCATGACGGCCTCGAGTCGGGCGGCGGCGTCGGGGTCACCGCGACCGGCGGCGCGAAGGAGTGACTGCGTCGGGGGCGCGCGGGCGGGGGTGTCGCGGGGTGGATTGGGGGAACGGCCCTCCGCGAGTGCCCGCCCCCTCTTCCCCCTCCCCCGTCCCCGCCTCGACGTGGATAAGAACGCGCGCCGCCTCGGCCGTCTCGGCCTGCTCGTCGCCGGCCGCCCCGCCGTGTTTGTAGACGGGGAGGGCGCGCGAGTAGGCCCCGCAGACGACGGCGTCGTGCGCCCCAGCTGAGGCCGAGGCCAACCGGTGACAGCGCTGTGGAGGGGCGGGGTGGCGGAGGTCGGGGGAAAGGGCGGGCGGGCCGTGCCCGGGCTCGGGCCGCGGCGGCCGGGGGGTCCGGAGGTCGGGGGGCCCGGGGGTCGACACCGCTCGCCTCGGAGCAGAAGACCTGCCGACGGCAGCCGGGGCAAAGCGCCGCGCCTGACGAGCCCGGCTCACAAGCCCGTAGACACACGCCGCAGGCCTCGCGCCAGGCTGCGGCGCCGGGGACGACAAGGACGGCCTCATCGACCAGGACCGTCTCCCCGGCGCGGACGTCGCGCGCGGCGACGAGGGCGTCGCCACGTCCCTCGAAGGCGCCCCTCGCGGCCGCGGGTCCGCGTTCGGAATTCATCGACGCCGCTCTGCTCAGTCACGCCGGTGCGTCGGGCGGAGTCGCCCTGGCGGTGGCCTGGCGGGCCGTCGATGGCTGCGGGCCACCGAGGTCTCCGTCACCCTCGACGGGCACCGCGAATGTGTGGCTTTTGCGCGGGACGATGGGCGAGGAGGTCGAGCGAAGCCGAGGACGACAGGAGAGAACTCGATGGCACGGCCCTCGCCGCGCCGACAGAGGACGAGACTTGAAGGAAGTCTATTTGACGAATCCACGCCCAAACGGCCGAAGCTAGACCGAGAAGAGGGCTTTCGCCAGCCGGCGAGTGCTGCGCCGGGAGCGTCGAGGCGCGGCTGCTTGCAGCAGACACCTCCGCGGCGCCCTAACCCCCGTCCACACCATACCTTCGGCGATCGCCGGCGGCCATTTTGGGACTACAGTAATCGCTTTTGACAGAAGCGTGGCGCCGCGCCACCCCCGTCGTCGCCGGAGGGCTGGGTTTGAGCGCCGGCACCATTGGCCCCGTCCCGGCCTTGACGCACGGTTGACGCCTGGTTGACTCCTCGTAGGAGCCAATTTTTAGTTTTGGAGCGATAAGATCGATGTGTCGCCCAATGGGACATGAAGCGCGTCGCAAAGAGCCCACGAAGGGACGCGGGGCCCCGTCTGCGTCTGGTCGCGGCCGGGCCCTCTCGGCCGCCTCTGAGCGCGGCGTGCCTCCTTGTCTCGCCTGTCAGTCGTCTTAGGGCTGTTTCTCGTCAGAAACGGCACCAAGGCCCGTCTGACGGGGTTAAGCCTCTGGGAGGTCTGCCTCCGCGCCGGCCTCGGACCGAGCGCCGCGATGGCGCCCTGGAGCCGGGGCACCGCCGCCTTGGGACGGGGCCCGGCGGCGTTCCCGCCGCCTCCCGGCTCTCCCATCTCCCCTCATCTCCGGAGGCCTCGGCGCACCGCGAGCGGCAGCACCGGCGCTGCTGCCGCCGGGCGCCAGTGGTCCCGTCGAGGCCGTTGAGCAGCCGGCGCCCCTCCTCTTGGCCTTGCCACTTCACGGCCCGAGTTGGCCTCCTTCGACCTTCTTCGACTCTTCCCGATCCCGTCGTCCCCGCCCACTCCGCAGACGAGCCTACGGGGCCCGTCGAACTTGGTGCCTCCCCTCCTTTATTGCCTTCAACCCCATTGTTTCTCGCCTCCCCCCCCATCCAGTTATTTTTTTCGTTGATTTATTATTCCCAAGAACAATCGTCATGGCACCCGTAGGATCCGAGAGACCGGCGCGCGGCGCGGCGCGCCCGCTGCTAACGCTTGGCGCGGCGCTGTCGGCTCTCCTCCTCGTCGCTGCTCTCCTCTCCGGCCCCGCCGCGCCCCAGGCCACGGGGGGCGCGGACGAGGAAAGAGTCCCTGACTGGACCAACTCGGATACGGATCTTCCTTTTTTATACATGTTCAATCAAGATTTTTTCTACACGAAGGTGGACGAGAACGGACGTGCGACATCCGACGTCCTCTTCACGCACGCGGACGCACGAGACTTTGCCTACACAGCCGACGGCACGCGTGTGCTCGTCGGCACGCCAGAGGGCGGCGGCCGTGGCTCGATGGAGCTTCCCCCGTGTGAGAAGGTATGCCAGCCAATGGGCAAGTACGGGGGTGGACTGGCGCCGGCGACTGTCTCGTGGGGCACGCCGACCGACGCGTGCTCTGCGCCCTGCTACCACAACCGAGTTATCGTGGCGGAGCCGGGCAGAGGCGCGGTGTTTTCCGAAGGCATCCGGCCCGACGCGAAGTACAAGCAGGGGAGGTTCACCCAGGTTCCTCTCGGACAGGCATGCATTGCCATCGACCAGATCAACCGCCGGGTGTACTTATACACTCCCCCGCGAGGATACAAGTCTCCTGATTCGCCTTTTGTTAAGGGCGACGTCAACCCTAGGGGCATGCGCGTCATCGATCTCAGCAAGGGGACGCACGTCGAGCCGCCCAAAATGGAGTTTGCTCCGCTGGTGATGGAGATAGACCTTTTCGCGGGGCCAGCCCTCGCTATGATCACGGCCTCTCCGGGAGAAATCGCAAATCCCTTATCGAAGTACATGACAGTATCAGAAACGGGTAAAACTCCGCTCGCGCTCGTCTGGATCGACGCCAAGAGTGGGAAACCGCAGACGGCCGGCCCCGCTTTCCCGACGGAGACGACGTCCTATCTCGAACATTGTGGCGTCAACCCGACGCAGACGGACTGCTGTACGTCAGGATGTAAGACTGAGTTGCTGTACCCCGACCAGTACGGCACCCCCAACATGCGTGGTCAGTGCCCGTGTCCGGGCTTCTACGGTACATCCAAAATGTTCATCGTCTTCTCGAAACAGTTTGGATCTGAGCTCGCGAGTGACTTCTCCTGCCGTAATGAATCGATAAGAGACACGACATGCCCAAACAACTTTGCCAGTGTATTACCAACGGGCTTCGCGTACGACTATACGGCGCTCTTTGCACCGGACTCGGCGTTCGATCAGGAGGAACAGACCTTCTGGTCCGTCCTATACAATCCTGAATTTCCCGGCTCTGCGACGCTGTTCGGTGTGTCTCGCAAGACCGTCTTCGACTTAACAAACCCGGATGGAAAAATTTGGACTTTTGATCTCGATTTCCGCAAATTTCGTTTCTACCGCAGCCCCCCCGAGATAATGGCATACTCGTCGCTGGAGATTTCGCCCAGCATGGTCGAGAGGGACGAGGCAGGAGAATGGGTGGGCGTCAACATAGCGGGCAACGTGAAGACCATGTTCGCCCAGGTGACCTTGGCTGAGCGCGCCGGCCCGTGCGCGCCTCCCTCGGGCAGGGACGTCCCGAGCGCCTTCACGATCATCGACGGCGTCGTGATCGATCAAGGGAGGCTTCCCGAGAACCTCGGAAGGGGGCTCAAGTGCGGCGCGATTATGTCGGAGGACATGGTGAAGGAGCACAACTATGTGGCCAACCTGGAAAATGATCCGACTTCTCCTTGGAAGGTCGTTGCACCTCATTCTGCGTCGAGCGCCACCTACCGCGGCCCGATCAGCGAGTCGAACTACAATCGATCGATCGTGCCGTCGGAGTCGTTTCGTCCACCGCGTTGCATCTGTCTGCCGGCGTTCGTCCGTCTCCACATTAATGTCGAAGACGACGACGGAACTGAACTTGACGCCTTAACGAGCAGACCATCTCTCCTCAATGCCAACTTAAACGAGCAGCTGGAACAGTATGTTGTTATTGGGTGGCCGACGAGTAACTTTGACTCCGTCGACAAGTACTACACGCGCGACCGACGCCTCGGAAGCACCGCGTCGTGGAACGTACCTGATGAGCTGGTGGAGGGCCCATTGCCGAGCAAGCACATTGGCCTGCTTTTATCAGCGTTTGCCGCGCAGAAATCCGTCACCGACAACGACATCGTCACGTACGAGTCGGCGAAGATGTTCTTCCTCTCGTTTGACATGGACGGCGGCGTCCAGGGAGTCGACAATAAGTGCTCTCCCCGCGGCGGGCAGACCCTCCTCAACGTCGCCAGCCGTCTTATTCCCCGAGACCGCGCGGTCGGCGCTCAGGTGATTGAACCAAACTTCGTTATGATCAACGCGACGCTCAGTGACAATGAGATCGGGTATATAACCTTTTATGGAGACCAGGTGACGACCGACGGCGCTGGCGTCGGCGCGGCTGTCACGATCGCCATTGACCCTGACGCCGCGGAAGTCGACTCTACGCTGTACAACGTGACGGGCGAGGACGTTTCCATCGGCGGCATTCTTCTCTCCAACTTCAAGGTGGTGGATTTCCTCAGTACCGGGAACATCATCGCCAACAGCGCCTTGGTCATTGATGGCGCGCCCGGCGGACACGGTTTCTGGGAAGTGGACGGCAACGGCTACGTTGCCCCGTGCACCCCTTGTACGGTGGAGGGATGCACGGGGTGGGCGGAGGAACCGTGCGCCCTGCCCTGCACGGTTCCACCGACGCTCACAGTGCTCTGCTCACTCGGGGACGAGGACATTTATAAGCCAGAAAATGTCACGGCTTGGGAAACAGAGGGGAGCTGCGCCAAGGGCGAGTTCTCTGCCGTCGTCACGAGTCCGGGCCTCGGCTGTCCGGATCCTGTCAACCACGTCATCCGAATCGACACGACAGGCTCGAAGGAGAAATTCATCACCCTCGAGTACTCGCTAAGCTCGTCGAACTACCTGGCTGGCGATCGCCTTACCGTTCATTTCTCGGGATTCCCGACGCTTCCTTCTGGTTGGACAGCTCAAGATTGGTGCAGTAAAGCGTCGTGCTCACCAAACCTCATGGTCGCCAACAATGCGTCCGCGGATGCAGCCCCCACCTTGACAGTCCTGCTGACTGAGGATGACGTCCGCGCTACGTGCCCCCCCCCGCGCCCGACCTTCGGGCTGACTCGGATGCCGGCGGACAGGGCCAAGTCCACCTGGGCGCACTGGTCGGGCACCGCGAGCACCTCAGTAGGTATTCGCCTGGAGACCGCTGCGGATGCCTCGATCAAGTTCGAAGCGGATCGCGTGGGCGCTGTGACGTTCACAGGCCAGCGCGTCACAGTCTTTCGGAGCCCGAACCTAGCAGCAGGACTGCCGCTAGAGCCGTTAGACCTGCCGCTCGAGCTCAAGCCTAGCGGCGTCCGAGTCAAGGTCCTCTTTGAGGCCGAGGGGCAGAGTCCTCCGACTCCGACGATCCAGCTGGACGACGTCCGTCTTGGCGGCTACTCGTTCGGCTACCGCATTGGGGACGAGCTCAGAGTCGACCTTGAGTTCGATTGCAATGGCTTAGACCCCGACCCGTCGGTGACGTGCTTGCCAAATCACCCGAGAAAAGGATTTTGGTCTGACAAGAAAACGGCGACTGATCGTTACTTGGCCGTCACGCTGACGGAGGATGACCTATACGACCGTGCAGCGCCGTCGCCTGAGGAGGTTGAAGGCCTGCCGAATGCCCCCTTTGTCGTGGTTGCGCTCGACCTTGGAACTACGCATGAAGTCGTGACCATCTCCAGTGTTGAAGAAGAAAATGTCAATATTCCGACGACATCCATCGACAGGTCCATCTCCCTTTCCCATGCGCCCATCAACATTTTTTCGTCCCACCAGTACAGCGACTCCATTCAGGGCCGTCTCGGCGAACTCTACTCGGTGAGCACCAGTGCCAAGGATTCCACGCTGTCCGATAGCGACTTTGAAGGCCTGGACGAGTCTACTCCAAAGTGCCCAGTCCGCGTGTGGAGCTGTGATTTCTGCAAAGAGGAGGTAAAGAACGAGTTCGCGGCGACGTACGCAATCGATGTCGGTGAGCTCGTCAATGACAGCGACTTCTTCACGCTGTGTTGGGAGAGGGGGGAAGTCGACATCACCGACGAAATTGAGAGGGCAAACACGTGCCTCACGGCCCTCTGGGATCCTGATGTGGCCTCCCTTGGCAGCGGCCCTGTCCGCATCTGGAATTCGAAAAAGGAGTTCACATGCCCCTACAACGAGGACCGGGTCAGGCTGTCGAAGTGGGACGAAGATGATCTCGTCGGCGCGTCGTTTGCGAATGACGCACCAGTCGGCTATGAAGCGAGATACCTCGACAAGTCGGTGAACGGCTCGGGCACCGCGTGCAATCGTTACACCTGTGTCCAGTGCGAGGACCTTTTCAATACTGAGTGTGGGCTCCGAGTTGTGGCGGGAAAACGGACTCTCCTCACCCTCCAGGCATTCACCGTCTTTGGGGCTCCATCGAGGAAGAGGGATGACACGTGGACCGTCACCGTTGTTGCGAGTTCTGTCGAGGGCACTGGGAACAATGCTAGTAACCCTGCATTTCCGAAGCAGTACGGAAACCTGGTCAAAGACGGGGGCTACTTCCGCGAGCTTCTTCCAGGCACCGTTGCCCTCGGTCCAGTGTTCAGGCTGGACTGTCCGCCCAAATATGTGGCCCAGGAGGAACAAGGCACGAACAATGTCGTTTGCGTTGACTCGACGCTCCAGAGTGCGCCCGATGATTTGTACAGCGGGGCGCCCGGCCTCATCCGTGGCCACGCCGTGGGCGACACATCTCCTTTTTTAGGGAATGACGACGGTTGGCTCTTCCCCAATCTCGACAACCGAGGGTACGGCACGTTCAATCCGAATGATCATGGAGCGGTCACGACGGCGCTGACTGCGTGCCCGTTGCAAAACTACGGTGGTTCGTCGTTTTCGACCAGTTGCTGTCCTCCCACTACGTTGATCGGAAAAGGCCGCTGCAGAACGTTCCTGAGCCGGCCTCGCGCCGTGCAGACGTCGGCCAAGGGCAAGTACGAGCTCGAGTTTGCCCTCGACCGGGCTGGCGAATACACCATTGACGTGATGCTGCGCGAGGATAACCCGTTTACCTTGGCTGCCGTTGCCAATGATATCAAGTGTGTCGGTGACCAGTGCGATGTTGTGTGGAGCGATGACGAGTGGGCCACGGAATATGACGTCACCCCCTCCGACAGAACGCGGGCCTCGCTCGCGCTGACGGTTGGGACCGTGGTGTTCGGGGCCATCAACGGACCCTCAGCCGCGGGCGACGGCGCTGGCACCGGCATCAAGGGCAACGCCTTCACGTTGAAGGTTGTCGCCTCGAGCCCTTCGCCACTGTTCACTGTGCTTAACATCGCGATGCCAGACGGCGTGCCCACGGCTCCTGCTCCGTACCAGCCGGAGAACCGACTTCCTCAAATCGGAACCCATGTCTGGTTCTTTGTCACCGTGCGCGACGCTTACGGCAACTCCATCAAAACTCCCTGGACTGAACTTGATGGCGTGACGGATTCGTCGATAAAGGTGACGTTAACTGGACAAGATGAGGTGGTCGGAGTGGGCCCTAAACCCGACGACATTTTTGCGCTTTCCCCGGACCAGTTAACGGTGGAGCTTCAGGAGAAGGGCGTCCCGAGACCTCCGTCAGTCGACGACGCTGCAATCGCGTTCTTTCCGGAACTCCTCTCGGAGGTGGACTGTCAACAGCTCCGCAACAGTGACCCCACCCTTAAGAACCAGCCGTGCGTGAAAGAGTCCTTTGCGACCGTGTATGCGCTTTCGGCCGACGAGCTTTTACCTGCCGAAGCGGATCTCGAAGAGTTTGCCGAAGCGAAACGCCGCGCCATTGTCAAGATCGGAGCCTTCCTCACCAGACCAGCCGCCGATGGCAGGTATGGCGTCAAGGTCGAGTTGGACGGCGCTGTCGTCTCGGGACCAGCCGGTCCCAAATTTGATGAAGCGTTGTTGAACAGAGGTAGCGAATACGAGATCCAGCTGTCGGCAGCACCGTCTTCTGCGCTGCTGTCGTTTGCAGTCGAGGCGTCCAGCGGCGAGCACGGTCTGGGTCTCCAGGCACCCATCGTTGCAGGGGAGTCGAGCAAGTTCACGGTGGTTCCTCGGGATCGCTTCGAGAACAACCAGCTTACCACCAATGCAATCTTCCTCGTTGTGGTGGAGGACTCGACCGGGAAATGCGCGGCTGCCTTCTCAGGTGGTGGGGGCAAGGGATGGGTGGAGGAGAGGCCGAAGTCTGACCAGGCTCCGAAACGGCTCCCCGTGGCGAACAGCGACGCTTTGTCCGAACAACCCTGCCGGGACGGGGCATCAGATCCAGACCCGAACTCGTTGGAAACCGACCTTCGTTTCCCCATCAAGCTGTCCATGGTCAAGAAGGACGGAGGTGGTCTCAACCAGCAGTACGCAGTCAGTCTCACCCTCTATAATCTGAGGGGCGCTTACGCGGAGCGGATTTGGGTTTACCTCTGCAGACCCCCTTATCCAACCATACCGGACGAAGCCCCGGATTGCCCGGCATGGAACGCGACGAAAGACGACATCGACCGTTTCCCCACGATTGACTTTACCTCTGGTGGTTCTGGCGTGTTTACGGCTGATCTCGATCTTACCGAAGGAAGGAACGTCTCGGTGTACGTCGACTACACCGTCGTTGACACGAACTCGGTCCCGACGCTCTCCGTGAGGGATCCAGACGGGGAGATGGTGGCGAACCCCCCCGGATTCGAGCTGAGCCCCTCGAGCAGGCTGAGAGTGGCTGTTGAGAAAACGGGGAAATACACCCTGGAGCTGCGCTGCGGACAGGACTGTGCGCTGGAGAGTGCGTACTACGAAGTGGGTAACGTTGACCTCATCGGCTACGCGACCGTGGATGGTCAGGATCTGCAGTTCGGCGTGTTTAGTTGGGCACACCCGCTCAACATGGTCGCCGGGAAGACGTCGCCCGCGCATTCAGTGGCCTGGATTCCAACCAACCTGGGCGATGAATGTGAGTCGTGTGAGCTGGGAGCTTGCTCCAAATGCGACCTCAGCGACGCGGAAGTGCGCGAGAAGACATTTACCGCTGGGCTGCTGGCGGGGGACGGCGGCGAGTCTGGCCGTGGTCTATGCATTAATGTTGGACTAAACGACAAGTACGGCAATCCGAAGTACGCGGTGGAGACCGCCTACGCGATAAAGCGTGATCCAGACTTGGGCGCACCTGAGATCCGAATGCTCTTGCAAGAGCGATGCGACGTTCCCGCGGGCTCACCCGAGATTGACTGCGTCGGCATCGCTGAGCGGACCATTGACCTCGGAGACGGCACGGTCTTGGTCGTGTTCGAAACCCCGAATCGTCCGGTCGGATCAACCGTCTACACGACCTACTCTCCCGTTTCGGACCAGGTCAAGGTGGGGACTGGAAATGGCCTAACGCGGTGGAGCCGTGTCGACGGCGCCGGGTCCCGTCCCTTCTCCTTCTGCTATGCCTTGGACACGACCCTCGCGGGACGTTTTGACGTCGGCATCAGCCTGGCAGCCCTCGACTCCTCGGGCCTGGCCGAACCGCAACAGACGCCGATCGAGGGCAGCAAAGGCACGCCGTCTGCGGCAAGATTTGTTACCCCCTACCTAGAGCCGTTTCCGCTTGTGGTCAACCCCGCCTCCATGGAGCCGGCAACCTCGGAGCTCTTTTACATCGATACCGAAGGCCCCACTCTTTACTCGTCTCACCAAGGGTCGTCCCACCTCTTTGAGCTGGGCGTCTTCAATCCGACCCAGAAAAATTACGAGGACCCCCCCCCCGGTCTCAAGGCGGCGGGGCTCATCAGGCCCGGCATCGAGGGAACTGGCGGTGGCGTTCTTGCCGTCTCCGGGGTCAGCGGGAAATTTTTCATCCTTCCGAGAGACAAGTATGGCAACATCGTCGCCGTGGCCGCGGACTCGAATGTCACAGCAGAGGCGCAGGCATGGGCCGTTGACCCAGACAACGGCAGCCCAGTCCAGCTAGGCTGTGACGAAAACTGTGGCGCTTGCGCGGCCGGATCCATTGAGCTCGTCCGGACCGAATTGGGGGGACAGTCGGGTCCCGACGATGGCCGGGAGGGCCGGACGGACGTCACGATGTGGTCGTTTGACTTTTGCACGACTCGGGCCCTGACCTACTACTTGACGGCGACGATCAACACGCCTGGAACGCCCAGCGATGGCCTCTCGACCTTCACCAGGGACCCTTCTCGGGGCTTGATAACCCCGGGCACTAATCGATACTCCATCACGGTCAAGCCGGGCGTGCCAGACTCCTCAAGGTTCATCGTCGCTGGCTCGGGGCTGCGTGGAGCCAAGTTTCAGACCAACGTCTCCATCACGGTGGCTATTCGCGACGAGTTTGGCAACACGGTAAGCAACGCTCCGAGAACCACGGCGGATCGTCTCTCGCTGTCGCTGACCATGTGCACTGACGCCAATGTCATCTCCTCGTGTGTCAGCTCGGATTTTCCCTTCACCATCTTTGCTTGGCGGTCGGTCACGATTTCCGGCACGCGGGTGTTCGAGGTGACATATTTGGTGAGTGGTGGAGAAGAGGACCCCCCCATATTTTTCCTACCCGCCGTCCAGTACGACGGAGTCAACGTGGGCACCAAAGCGCCGACACGGGGTGCTGTGAGTGACGTCCTTGTCGACGATTCTATCCTTGGCGATCCAACTGAAAATCCGAATGGTCCATGGCCTTTCCGGGGATTCTACAACGCCACAGCACCGACCGCTGTTGGCTCGTGCACGTCCTCGAAAGACTGCGTCGTAGCCCGAGGCTACGGTTCTGCGCCTACCGTGCCTACCAACCTCGTCATATTGACGTGGAGGGGCGGCATGGGAGACGAGACTGACGTGCAGAGGGGGCTGTCCCGCTACCCGGGGTCGCGCGTCGGCACGGAGGACGTCGGCCGCCTTGCCCCCGTCGACAACTTTGGCATTCGTCTGCCGTTCGATTCCACGAAAACATGGATCGAAACGCTAAAGGTCGAGCTGTTCTTGAACGAGACTGCCGCCTGGGACATCGGGCTGGCCGGTTCGAAACGGAATTTTTTCTCAGATCTCTCACCCACTGTCACAATGGACAATGCTGACTTCGAATGGGAGGAGGACAAAGACGGTTTCCTGATTCTCGTCGTTACCCTTCAGCCAGGTCTGGTGACCAAGACGGGCTTCTACGGAGTGCGTTTTACGTGGACCGATGGCACGGGGATGAACAGCGCGAGCAGTTCCGATTATGCTTCGCTGCGGTTCCGGCCGGGCCAGACCGATGCCAAGATGACGCGCGTGTTGGCCGAGGGTTCGGTCCCCGACACCTGGCACCTCCTCCAGCCGGAAGACAACAGCCCTAGCGTCCAGTTCGAGGGCGGCGGGGTCGTCCAGCCGGACGGATCTGTCGTCCTCGTGGCGGGTTCCAAGGGATATTTCAGGATCGATCCATACGACAGTTATGGCAACGAACAGATCTACAGCCTGGCGGGCGAAGGTGGCCCTGAGCGCTTCAGCGTTGATGTTGTCGGCCGCGGCGGCAGGACGGTGGGGACGGCGATTGACGTGACCTCGGCCCTGGTCAACTTTACCAAGAGCGACGTCGACATTTTCTTCACCCCGACGATTGCGGGCAACTACACCATGGAGTTCTTTTTGGCAGACCTCGTCACGGGGTGCTCTTCGGTGCTCTGCGGAGGCAGCGGGATCGCAGCTGACAACTTTCTTTCGACGTCCTGCGGTCCGAACGTGCCCGTGTGCAGTACCCCTGGATGCAACTGCGATGTCCGACTCCGCGTGCTTCCCGAGCAGCCCAGCCCTGCTCACTCGAGGGTGACCGTCGGCAAGGTCACCTCAGATACTGCCCCAGCCTACGTTGGAGATGTCGTCGCGGTCAGCGTCACCGAGCACGATAGGTTTGGCAACGTTTGCCTCTCCTTTCACCCTCCGTTGCCCTCTCGCCTCGACCGCGTTGATCCGCCCCTCCATCTCAATGTCACGTTCACATTTGAGAACCTTACCTTGCAGCGCGAGCTCGATATCCGCGAGTATCCAGAGAGTGTGGTTCCCCGGAGATATGTCGTCGTCCAGTCCGAGAGCAAGATCGCCGTCCCGGGGGGGGTGGTTCCTGGTCAGCCCAATGATTTCAATGTGGGCTACACGCATACGGCTTGGCAGGCGGACCACGTTGCTCTCCAGATCTCGGGCTTTGGAGCGACGGAGCCAGACGATACGTCCCGGTACTTCCCGGGGACATATCAGATCAACGCGACGGCGTACGTTGCCGGATGCTGCACTGGTTCCAGTTGCACCGGTGCCGAGGTTATGTGCCCCAAGGTGGGAACCCTCAGCTCCCCGGTCTCTGCCGGCAACAGGGCGCCCCTGCTCTACGTGTCGACGAGGACAGACGATGCCGCAATCTCACGGACCAAGACTCGGGCATTTGGCCCGGGGCTGGCCGCGCCAGAAGGTGAAGGCGGCATCCAGGCTGGCGTTTCGACAGACCTTTACGTTTGCCTTCGCGACTTCTCCGGGCTTCCGCTCCTGCGGGAGCCGGAAGTCAAGTCGTTTCCCATCGTGGAGGTGACGAGCATTCCCGACAACCCTACTGTGAAGGGAGGTGGGAGCAAGACCACCTTTGAGTGCTCTCCCTCGCCGGTTCCTAACCCACTCTGCGGCAACCGGCTTTTTCCCGTCCTCGCCGACTCAAAGAGCGACACATGGCCGCGTGGATACACGGGGGAATTCGAGTGCACGGTGTTCGCCTGCCCTCCGTGCTCGGGAGAGGACACCTGCTCTCCGTGCTCCCTCGAGAAGCTGCTCCGGCTCAGCTTGCCGCTCACGAAAGACCAGTATCTCCCATCAGAATCATTTAAAGCGGTGGAGGAGAACGAAAGTAGCGATCCGATGACCACCGATAATATCCTGACCACGACGCCCTGGCCCGATGGCAGCCTTGGGAACTTCACGGTGACGGATGGCGTTGTCCTTCTGCTGCGTCCTTCAGACACCCTTGTTGAGGCGACGTTTGCGCAGGACACCCTTTGCGCCCCGACCAGTCTTCCCGGAAGCACAAAGCTGGATGCCTGTCAGCCCAAACTCGTTGGACAGTCGGCTGAAAAATCGGAGACGGGAGAAATGATTGTTACCCTTTTGGACGCCGTCTCTCCTACGTTGAGCTCCCTCTTTTCGTTCCAAGTCAGGTCCACGGACTTTTACGGCAACCCAAAGTCCGACTACTGCTTGACCCAGGGCGACGGGGGGGTTGACTGCGATTCGTCCGAGGTCATCTGCGAGCTTCGATACATGTCGACTCAGTTCGTGAAGGAACAGATCCAGAAGGAAGACTATCCCTGGCTTGGCGGGGACGACGGAGTCCCTGTTAGGAACGTGCCGTCGTCGTCAGAGCCCACAACGACGACTTGCATCGATAACCTCCAATGTCCGGAGAGGAGCCTTGCCAGCAAGGACACGGGTTGCGTTTGGTGCTACAACAAGCTCCCCGTCAGTGCGGAGGACGGGAACGAGGTGCGGCGTTGGAGCGTGCCGATTGAGCTCAAGTTCTCCTCCCAGTATCGCGGGGTCCTTGAGATTGATCCCGACGGAAAGTTCTCTCAGGGACTTGGTGCTCTGAGGGTGGACGCCAGCGAGACAGAGATTGCAGGCGTTGGAATTCCACTCACGGTGCCGGGAACCTACGAGCTCGATTGCAACCGCGTGTCATATGACAAATCGGTGGCCTCGGATGAGGCAAAGCTGGCCAAGTGCAACCTGAGCACAGAACCGGACGTCATCAGTATTCGGGACTGTCTCGACCAGAAGATCACATCCAAGGCGCGCAAGTGCCTTGGGTGTAACGTGGAGCCGATCGGGGCCCTGACAGCTTTTGGTTCCCCTTACCCTGTCGTGGTGTCGCCTGGGGACGCGGACTTGGTGAAAACTGAGGTCAAGTCCGAGGTCTTTGGTGACGCTGGCTGGACCGCGACGGATTATTGCGGCGCAAACTGCATCACAGTGGTCTCTGGCGAACGGAATCGAATCGTCGTCACCTTGCGGGACAAGAACGGTAACGTGCGAGGGTTCGATCCGTTTGCTGAGAAAACGGACACTGTGGCCATTGCGCTAGCAAGCGTCCCGGTGACCCGGGACCCGATCTCGGACCTTCCAGGGTTCGAAGGGACAGACGCCTTCCCTGTCCCGTGCAATTGGACGGAGCCAGATCGGGTTGATCTCCCGTATCGGCTCGACGACGACGCTTCCTCGTGCGTCGCCGTCAACACTGGCGTTGCCGTGTTTCTCGCCGGTGGGGAGCCGGCGACGGGTCCTCTTCTGAATGCCACCATCTCGGATAAGGATTACGTCTTGGTGTGTCGCGACCAGATCGAGGAGGACAACGCCGTGGGTTCTCTCGATAACGTTTCCGATGTCCCGGGCGTCACATTCAGCGGACCAACCCGGTGGAACAACGAGTGGTTCTGCCAACCGGACATGGATGGCACAGGCCTCCAGGTCTCCACCTTGGTGAACGCAGACGGCACGATCGACTTCAACCTGACCCCGGACAAACAGATTCCCGCGCTGCCCGATGCCCATTACCAGCTCGATATCGTGCTGAACAGCAAACCCCTCAAAGTAGACTCGAACAATGATAGGTTGTTCAAACTGAGGGTCATACCGGGCCCTATGTATGGGCCCATGAGCGAGATCATCTCGTGGACAACGGGCAAGAGCGCGAGCGTCCGCCATCCCGAGTTTGTTGTCCCAAGTGCGTCGTCTGTGAGCGGTGAATTTTTCGGACTCACCTTGCAAATGCGCGATCGCAACGGGAACGATGAGCTGGAGTCAAACGCAGCGACTGCAAGCAGGATCTACGCTTACTTCCAGATCCGAGAGATCGACAGTGGTGATATTGTTTCCCTCTGCACCTCGAACTTCTCTCAAGCTTCCTGCGCCCCTGCCACGGTCGCTCTTCCCAATGTGAATGACCTTCAAACAAAAGGGGGACAATACGTCGTGCAGTTCAAAACCGACATAGCCTCGGGCATCGACCTGGATAAGTACGACCCCGATGGGTGGTTGCCCCCGTTCAACGACAACGGAGGTTGGGCGCCCCTCGATGGCGACGTCTATGCTCCGCCCCCTGCGCTCATTCAATACACTGGATTTGTGCGGTCTTGCGAGAGGGCGAACAAGGTGTGCTCCCAGGACCTAAATGTTATGGGCTACGGAGGAACAGCGTCCACATTTGGCTCCCCTCTAAGTATGACTGTCCTGCCGGACGTCACTGACGCGAAGGCGTGCATCGTGTATGGATCCGATATCCTGCAAGGCGGTGTTGTCGGTGTCGTCTCGAATTTCGACATTTTCGCCAAGGACAAGTTCGGGAACGCCAGGCTGCGGGGCGGCGACCGATTCGTCGTTTCTCTCTCATCTACGACCGGGACCTTTGACTTGACCGTCGATCAAGGGAACATCCTCGACTTCGATAAGACCTCCAATGTCACCCTGCCTAGCGCCTGTGATCGACCATCTCGATGCAGCGGTGGACAGCCCGGTCGTTACCGTGTCTTTTTTGAGGTGTTGCAACCGGGCGATATCGCGTTCACCGTGGGTCTCGATAACGAGACGAGTGGGACGAGTGGGAATGTGGACAAATCTGTCTACTCAAATACAAATAACGCTGTTCCCTACCGCGAGGTCGACGGCAATTCGATCCCCTGTCTCGCCAAGCTTCTCGTCGACCCGGCGAACCCGAACCCTAGTGGCCTGCTCTCGTTCCAAGTCGGGATTGGTGGGAAGATCTACGTCCAGTCTCAGACGGCCCCCAACGGCAACGAACGTTGCGAGTCGGGGTCCAATGACGACTGTGTCGAGCGGAGGTCCGATGGTGAAAGTTGCCCCTACCTCAAGGCAGACGTCGTGCCAAAGAAGACCGGTTGTCAGCGGGAAGCCAGCGAGCAAGGGTGTGTCGTCGCGTTCCTCAGTTCCAAATGCCAGTTGTCTTCAAATGTACAATGCGACACATCAAGCAATTCGGCGCTCGACGTCGAGGATGCAGACGACGGGACGTTTATCGTGACAATCCCTGCCACTATCCAGGTGGCGCAAGATTACCAGCTCAGCGTCTTCTTCCTGGTCGATTGTCAGCCGGAGGACACCTCGCTCGACGAGGACGGCGGCCTGTGTCGTCGGCCGGCAGGTTTGTCCCCCTTTGACGTCGCGATCAAGGCGGGGCCGATCAGTCCTGCAGCGTCGGTTCTGGTCGAGCTGGCTGGTGGTGAGGGCCAGTACATCAACAGCGGCGCCGGATACATTGCGGGGGATGTGTCGGAGCTCACAGTCCAGTTCAAGGACAGCAATCAGAACACGGTTGGCTACACCGTGCTCGAAGGAAACGAAGCGGCGACCTCCCTTGTGGTGAGCATAATTCCCGTCGACACGGGCGAGGCGTTCGAGCGGGTCGACACGGCCGGGCCGTCCCTGGCGACGGAAGAATTCACCGTCGTCTACACGGACTCAGGCAGTGCCTTAGTTTCCTTCCGGTACGACACGGCGGCCCGTATCACCATCGGTGTGTCGCTGTCAGGTGTCACCCTGGTCAACTCTGGGGCCAGTGTGGTGGTCAAACCAAATGTCGGCAATGTGGCAAACGCGATCTTGGACCGCTCCATCCCCACTGTTACGGTCGGTTATCAACTAACCTTTTTAATTCTTGTCCGAGACTCCTACGGGAACGTTGTTGAGGTAGGGGGCGTCCCCTTTTCCACCCAGCTGCTGTTTAGCAAACTTCCCGTCGCCAGATTCGACGGCACCTACCCCGACAAGATTACGCGGGAAGGCAGCGGGATCAACCCGCCTCTCTGTCTTGCTGAATTTGTGCCAGACGAGACAGCGCTGACCGCAAGCTGCACATCTTCCTACACGTACTCTGGCACAGACGCCCTGACGGACCCCACTATCGAAGTGAGTGTGGACATGGAGGTCTCGGACCAGAGCAATGGGACCTACCTTGTGAGCGTGCGATCAGAGGTGGCCGGATCGTTCGAGCTGACTGCGTTGGTCAAACAGACGAGCAGCACAGAGCAACAGTCCATCTGCTCCACGGACGACGCAGAAGCTACCTGCCGCAGCCTGGTCTACGACTCAGGCATCAAGGAGATCAATGGCATCAGAACATTTGTCGCCATCGTGAATTTTGCAGCCGGGCCGCCCACAATCACCCCAGGCCTCGGGATGCACTCGTACACGTTCTCGCGGCTCGGAGCAAACGAAACCATCAAGGCAGGCACGAAGGGAAGCATTCCCATTGCTTCGTATGACGATTATTTCAACTTTGTTGACTCCCGGTTCTACATCTTCACCTCGAGCCTGACGCTTCGACGGTGCGAGAGTGAGGACCTCCAAGCCGTCGAATCATGCGACGATCGCTCCCTCCGCCTCGTCGGCCAGCAGCGATACGTGTTTTGCGGAACTCCGGACGAGAGGAACGAGTGCGAGGATGGCATGCCCAACAAGCATAACGTGATTGATTTCTTGCCCGAAATTCTCGGCACGTACGATCTAGGCGTCAAGCGGTCGGGGCAGAGCCTAAGAAACCTCCTTCAAGATCAGACGTTCGAGTACCTGGCATGTGGCGAGATCAAGTCCGAAGAAGAACGGATCCAAGCGGGCTGCTTGCCGGAGAGTGCGGCTGCTCCCTCGTGGTGGCCAACGGAGTCAACTGCTGTCCCGCCCTCCCTGACCCGAGGGCTGGTCGTCACCCCTGGTGAACTATCGCCGGAGCAAACCACAATCTCGCACCCCCTTGCGTTCATGGTCGTAGAAGAGCCACTCGGTGACTCTTCTATCCTCCCCAAGTTAACCCTCGTCGCCGAAGCTGGAGTGACGACGCAGTTTCTCATCGAGACGTACGATAAATTTGGCAACGCCCTCGATTTTGACGTCGGCTCTCCCGACGTGACGATTGGATCCGTCTCCAGCCTGGACGAATCCCCTCGCTGGATTCCGAATACTAACCAGTACATTGCCCGTTACACCATTGACGAGGCGCAGGTCGTGACGATCAAGGTCGTGATTCGCGACGTTCCTGCCTCGAAATGCAAGAACTGCGGGGTGGTCTCCCTCCCGCCCAACGCGGTCGACAAAGTCCTGCTTCCCTTTGTCGGGGGCGCTGTAACCGACAAGGTGTTTGATTACAGCACGGGCGCATTTTTCCTCGCCATTCATGCCTCGGCCCCTGTGGTCGGCAATACCGAAGTGAGCAGCTGGCCGGGCCCCGCAGCGGACCGAGTCGTTACTGCAGGCCAGCAGTCGACTGTGGCCTTCTTCCTCAAGGACGGAGTCGGTGACGGCAACGGTAACACCCTCGGGGCGCTTCCTCTGAGGTATTTGTGCAGCGATGCGACAAAGAATTCTCTCGAGTGTTTGACAGACACCACCGGCACTGTAAGACACATTTACTCCGTCCCCTTCGAAGAGACACGCATCTGGAGCAACTCCACCATCCCTATCGAGCTTCGACTTGACTGGACGACGAAAGTCGATGCCTCCAAGACTGAAATCATTCCCGCTGTGGCACCCGACCTGGACGCTGGCAAGTTTGATGGACGATGGTCGATCAATTTCACGCCAGAAACCTTAGGCCTTCTTAACGTGACCCTCGAGTCGACCGAGGGCTGCGAGTTGCTCGATCCGGTGCCCGAAAAGTGCCCACTCACAACGTGCACCGATGACATCGACGGCGAGAACTTCATTGATTGCCTCGACCTGCAGTTCCAGGTCCGTCCCAACGTCCTGGACCCGGACAAGACTGAGGTCGTCTCGTTTGGCGACGACGACCTGTCGGACAACTCGCATTGTTTTTTCGCCAACGTCACCCGAGGATACTTTGGACTCGAGGCGATCTTTCGCGACAGCAACGGCAACGGGCTCATCCTCATTCAGGAGGCTGACGTCGACGTGTCGATCATTGCCACGACCGACGAGGCCCGACTGCCGCTCGACGGACCCACGGCGCGGTACGCCGGGTACCCCTCAAGCACCTTTGTCAAGACGAGAAGTTGCACTCCGTCTGCAAACGAGGGTTCTCCACCCAACGCGTCAGCAGATGCCGATGTCCTCAAGTGCGGCCTGGCGACTCATCAAGGTAGCTTTACCTTTTCCGACGCGGAGAATGAGGACGACGGCATTGCCCTGTGGGTAACCTTTCCGCCACACGTTGGGATGACCAAGCTCGACGTGATTCAGGGGGGCGTGCACATCCCGGGCTCGCCCTTCTTCTTCGAGGTCACGCCTGGTCCAATGAGCGCCTTAGAGTCGATGCTCATGGGGTGGGACCACAAGCGCTGCGGCCATTCGATTAGCTCTCATGCGGGCGGTCAGTGCTCGACCGGTGCTCTTCCTTACCATCTTGTTAACGGACCCAGCGAGCTGCGTTACGAAGTGCGGCCCTACGACGAGAAGGGAAATCAAGTCGCGTGCGGACGTCGGTCCGTGATCGCGGCAGAGAACCCGGGCAAGGGAGTCCCCGAGTGCGACGAGTTCCCCTGCGACCAGGCGGCCCGCGACGCAACCGACGGCGTTGACTTTGGAGATCGTCTCACCTGCTCTTGGACCGGATTGGTCCGGAATGATGGGTGTGATCCGAGCTGCTCCTGGAAGTGGCACCCAAGCTCTGGCCTTCTGGTCGGCCACGTGAAAAACCAGGCCCCCTGGGCAGTTGGGTGCAGTTGGACCGACTTCAACGTGTACCTGGACTCCGCCCCAATTGGTCGCTCAGCCTTGGAGTCCCCGTCCACGTGGAGCGGAGAGTTTGTCGGGGCAGGGTCTGGAGAAACCCTCGACGTTCCAGACCCCAGGTACACGGCCGCCTCGGGCTCGGGCCTTGGGGCCGTCATCTCTGGCGAGACAGCGCAGTTCACCATCTACCCTGTGGCAAAGGCGTGCATTAAAGGGTCGACCGGTTCCCTGGTTGCCTGGTCAGCATCCAACTCTGAGTGCGACAACTTAACCGAGACTCCAATCCCGATTTTGCCGGCCGCTAACTTCAAGGTCGACGTGAAGACCGCCAGAGGCGACGACAGCGATGATCCGCGCGTCGGTGTCCCGAGACTGGACGGCACGGTTCTCGTCGAGTACGATGCCTCGGTTGCGGGCGAGATCTCTGTCACCGTTTCCTTTACTTCCGTCGATTCCGTAGTCGAGCTCGAGCTCCTGACTGTCGACACATCCTATGACTCGGAGAACCCAGAAGTGATGTCAAAGTCAGACTCTGGACCGATCTTCCCGAACGCTCCGACTGGTCTGGCAGTGCTGACGCCGACGGTTTACCCGTCCAAGACTAACCCAGGAACGTCGTCCCTGGCCCTTTCGTCCAACTACGACAACGCGGAGGGCACCAGAGCTACCGTCGCTGCAATTCTGTTCGACAGCAGTGGGAATGCAGTGTTCCCCATTGACTTTTCCATCATGCAGGAGATCCCAGAACTCGACGTCGAGTACGTGGCGCCGGAATCCGGGAGCGACGGTCCGGCGACAGAGGCGGAATTCGATTCCTTGGGACACTACTTCTCCCTCCTCGCTCAGACGCAGCTCCGGTACTCCGACGCCACGGGCTGGGCATTTATTATTGAGCCTCCCATTGCAGGGACCTACACAATTTCGGGCCAGGTCGTCCCGACAGCCAAGTCCCTGTTTACTGGGCCCGAGGTCGAGGGCGACGACGAATTCACACCCCTGTCGATTGCCCTCGATTCTCCGTCTCAGTTCCTGGCCTATGCCGCGTTCCCCAACACTCAATATACGAGGCTGACGGCGCCGGGCTTTGATTCGGTCAAGGAGGCTATCGACGCCTGCTCCGTCGGCGGGGATCCCGTCGTCCTTGCCATCGAGGCCCGGGACGAGAACGACAACCGCTCGGTGGGCGGTCCGGACAGCCAAAACTTCTCCGATACTCTCGTTCTCACCTCAACGCTGTCTGGGGCGTTGGATGACGTGTTTCTCCCGGTCGAGGCCGACGTTGACAAGGGGCCTGGTTTCTACAAGGCAGAGTTCAGGCCCGCCCTCGCGGGGGATTACACTATCAAGCTCTTCCTCAAGGGGGGCGGTGGCCTTTTGACATCGGACGAGGGCGGTTACACGGCAGCAGGAACCGTCGTCCGGGTCAAGACCGACCCTCTCAAGTCTGGGCTGTCGGGAGCTGGCACGATTGAAGCCGAGGTGAATGAACCCACATCTTTTGTGATCCTCGCGCGTGACAGCAATTCGAACCCCATTTTGACGGACGATGTCCGGTTCGCCGTCGAAATCTCACCTGCCAGTCCCGGGGCGACAAACATCTACAACGTGACCCAAGAGACTGTCCAGGCCGTCGTCCAGCCAATCTACGAGACGGGCAACTCGAGAAGCTTCGGTGACCGCAAGCCGACCGGGTCCTACCTCGCCACCTACACGGTTCCCCAGTTTGGCGACTACGCATTGTCCGTGAGAACCGGTGATGGCCTCCTGGTGACTGGAGCTACGATACCCCTCACGGTCAATCCGTCTCCCGCACCTCAGGTGGAAAACGCAGTCTTCTCAGGAGCAGGTAACTCCCTGACCATTGACTTCCGCGACACCGTCACGCAGTTGCCGATCCGCACCAACCGCGGCGGCCTCATCGGCCTAGACGACTGCAGCAAAGTCTTTGACGATGCGAGCATCCAGATGTTTGGGAAGAACCCGCTGTGCTCCTTCCCCTCCGCGAGTCGTTTGCAGATCCTCCTGGGCTACCAGGCCACTGTGTTGCCGGGCGACTCGGTGATGCTCAAAGAGTTCGCAGACAGCCGGGCGACTGCTTTGAGCGGCATCATCAACAGCCGCAGGACGTCGAAACGTGCCAATGGCCCCTCCCTCGTGGTGCTGCCGACCCTGGCTCCCTCGCCTCGCATCATTCTCCAGAGTCCTCGATTCATCAGCGTGTGCGACGACCTTGTCGTCGACGCATCGGGAAGCCATGGCGCCATTGGTCGAAAACTGACGTATATTTTTGGCATCGGGGACAACACTCCCAACGGCTCCGTCATCAGCGACATCCTAAGGAAGGCGAACTCGGAGGGTGCCAGCGCGGTGACTATCCCGGGGGCATTGCTGGTCACGAATCGCCCGACAACGATCTTTGTGAGCGCACGCAACGCCTTCCTCCAGAAGTCGACTGATGCTGTGACGGTGGTGAGAAAATCTTACCCGATTCCCGTCCTCAAAATGGAAGGCCCTGGGGTTGTTAAGATCAAGGCTGGCAACTCCGAATCCCAGAAGATTTCCGTCAATCTCAATATTCCGAGTGATGGAACCTACACGCTCCCGAACAGCACCGAGGAACGGTCATGCGCAGTCGACAACCTCGTGTGCACAGTCAACGACATCGCTGTCGTCAGCGCGACACTCGGCGGCGCGGATAAGACGACTTGCGTGGACGAGGGATGCACGTTCAGGCTGAGGGAGGACAACACATCCCGTGGGTTCTGCTGCTGCCCGGCGGTCTTCGAGTACTTCTGGGACTTCGACCGGCGACAGGCCATCGTGCAGGTCTTCGACTACGACGGGTTTGACCAGGAGCGGAGGACGAGAGAGATTTCCATTCCAAAGGGAGCTGTCGTGGCAGGGGAGTCGTATTCGATGACGGTTTCGTCGAGGGTCAAAGAATCTCAGTGTGAGGAGGCCGGCTACATCGATGGCAAATGCCGCGTTGACCTCAACACCGAGGTAAACGTCGTCATCCAGGCTGAATACTCTCTGCTCACCGTCCTGTTGACCGAGCCACCATTCGACAAGGCGGAATTCGATCTCGTGCTGTCAGTGGATGAATCTACTGACCCAAACGAAACTCAGGACCGCCCGGAGACCTTGACTCCCTTCCTCTTCAGCTGGGAGTGCTCGCCCATTAACCCCGTCCTGGGTGTACCCGACGTGTCAAAACCATGCTTTATCGACGATTCGGGCATCCTGGCCCCCCCTCCAGAGGACACGAAACTCGTGATCCCAAAGGGAACGCTCTTGCCTGGTAAGTACATGTTCACCGTCACTGCACGGAAAGAGCCGTTCAACGATAAAGACGGCAAGTCTCTCGGCCGCATCCTTAGCGTCTCCCGCGAGGTTACCATCACGACGGCGAACTCTAGCTTGCAACGGCGAAGTGTAGTGACCGTTGACAGCACCGGCACCACGCAACCCGCCAACACCGCCGACGACTGCGACTTTTTCGCCTCGATTGCACCACTGGGCCAGACGGATCAGGGCGGAGAGTCGAAGCCGGTTTGGTTTTCAAACAAGAAGCTCATCCTGAAGGGCGAAGTTCGGAAAAAAACCAATTTGGCGCCTTTGGGATCAACAGAGGCCCTTACCTTGGAGTGGTCGGTGTCGAATGACGGCGCGCCCTTGGACCTGGAAGAATATCGCCTGACCGCATCTGGAGGAAAGATGCTTTCCATCGTGGAGAACGCTCTTGCTGCTGGCTCAACCTATGAGTTCGAGTTCAAGGTGACGAGTCCGGACTGCGAGGCGTCATTTGCCGATATCAAGGTTGTTGTGGTTGACGCTCCCGCGTCCGGACAAATCGAGGTGATGCCCACCGTGGTGGAGGCCATTACAGGGTTGTTCACGTTCGAGTTTCGGGGATGGGAGGATCCCGGGGAACAGGATACCACGTATGAGGCCTACTACGTTGATCCCGAGGACTGCGCAGAGATCCCGCTCGTTCCTTCGACCCGGAGCAACAAGTTGGAGGGCCTTCTCCTTCCAGATCTTGTGCCCGAGGATGCCAAGACCATCGATGTCACTCTCGCTGGCGTCGTCAAAACCAGCGCGGGAGCGGCGTCCCGCTCCACGGTCACCATCACATTGTCGTCCCCTTCGTACGCGAAGTTTCCGTGTGCCAACTCAGACTGGGACTCGACGCGGACAAAGGCGCAGAACATTGCTCCGCCCTATACGATTGGGCTCGAGTTGACGGCGGACCAGCAGCTCGATCTTTCCACTAGCAGCAACGACCCGGTCGACACCGTGTACTTCTGCGGGAGGCCCGCCCTTGCGCTCGACCAGCTCGATGTAGTCGTGCGTGCCTCCCGCGTGGGAGACTTTGTCCGCATCGCCCAGACGTGCACGGCCATCGGAATGCTGGCGCTCGACCACGAGCAGGACGTCGACGAAAAGGCGACAGCCCTCGACAGTGGAGTCGAGGACGCGTCATTCGCGCGTATAGTTGCCCTGGCCGTGACAACTCAGGTGTATAGCGAGTGCGCGACCGTCATCCTTGACCTTCTCGTGAATAACGGAGTTCCAACTCGTCAACTGAGTACTGAAGACAGAGATTTGCTGACGCAGACGGTCTCAAAACTGGCGGAGAATGAGGATGCCATCAACGTCGACACTATTTTGAAGATCACCAAACAGGTGAACACGAAGGGATCGAGCACGTGCAACTCAGCTCAGAGCGTCACCGACTTCGTCAAAGCTGCTTCAGCAGTGAGTGGCAACGAGGGCAAGCGGCAGGCCGGTAAGGGCAGCACAGACGCCGGCTCTCAGCGTCTGGCGGCCCGTCGGGCTCTGCTTGAGGGTGGACTTTCAGCGAGTGCAGCGTCCGTCCGGCGGCAACTCCAGCTGAGCACCGACTTGGGCACCAAGAGCAGCGAGCGCAGCGAGAGCAATAGCAAAAGCGTCAACGAGGCGGGCCGAAGCGGCTTGCAGATTTCCTCCATTCCTTTGTCTATGTCTCGTGCATCGTAATCTCGTCTCCATTTTCTATCCATCGTAATCTCGTCGCTGTCCTGCATTGTAATCTCCGTCTTTCGTCTTTCGTCTTTGTCTCTAGTTTCTCCGCTGCCCCCGCCCCGTTCCCCCCACCGATCCAACCCCACTCACCGTACTCCTCCCAGATGCTGTTGGGTCTGAGATGCTCCTCGGTTCCTGGTGAACGCGAATTCTCCGTCAAGACGCAAAATATCGTCGCCGAGACAAAAAAAGTCGAAGTTGTGGGAGGAAAAACGACCCCCGGTGGCACGGGCAACAGCGTTGCGTGTTCTGGCCAGGCGTCGTCGTCCGGCCGCCGCCGTCGGGCCCGTGGCCTGCTGTCGTCACGCCATCTGCAGGATGGTTCGGGTGAGTCCACCGAGTTTGACGTGCCCTCCAATGCGGTGGAACCGACGGAAGACCCTGTTAGCGTTGTGTCCAAGACAGAATCGAAAAATCCATACGCCGCTAAGCCGTCGGCGGCTGGAGTCGGCATCACGTCCGTAGTTACTTCTCTGGAGTTTGTGCGCATCGGCGACGATGCTCCGATCGACGTAAAACTCGGCGTGGATAAGCCTGCGATCCGAGTGACTATTCCAGTCACGGTTTCTGGGAGCGCGTGTCGCCGCACCGTGGGTGGGTGCCGCTTCTTTGACGAGGACACGGGGAAATGGAGTACTGACGGCCTGTTCGAGGTCGAGCGCACCGACACCCAGATAGTCTGCGAAGCCAAGCACCTCACGTCTTTCGCTATCAGCGCTGATGATGCCATCCCCTCGTTCAACATCATCAACCCGATCACCGACGCTGACCTATTTGCCAACGTCAGCCTGCAAAACGCCCTGGTCTTCTTTGTCATCGGCGCCATCATCGGAGGATTTGGGCTGGCGGCGGTGGTCGCGTACCGTCGCGACAAACTCGACCGCGAGAGGGCCCGTCTGGAGCATCAGTTTGCTCGCCTCGACAATCGGATCACCAAAAAGCCCGCATTGAGGGGCGATGCCGAGACGGAGCGCCGTCGAGCGCTCCTCAGTCGCGTTCGCGGGACGGTGCAGCGCACAATGGGTGGCCAGGACCCCGTCAGTGCAGCAAAGAACGACATCTCGACCTTTGATCAGGTAGGCCGCGCCCTCGCAGATCAGCACGAGATCGTCGGTCTCATGTACTGCCATCCCAACGATCACTTTACTCGGCCTCAGCGTCTGATCGTCCTGCTCTCGCTCATCATGGGGCAAATCGCGATGGTCGCCATCTTCTTCGGGATCAACCCGTCCAACCTTGCTGCCAAGATTATCGTCGGGTTTGCGACGGCAGTGGCCTTGGCGCCGTCCAAGTACGCGTTCCGGTTCGTCTTTCAGAAGGCGAGCTACGTCAAGCGGGCCACGCGCGAGCTCCGCTCGACCAGGATGGCTCACCGGCCCGCGGGCCGGCCCTCGGCGTGGCGCGTCAGGGTCAAGACCTCTGACAGGCGAGGCGCCGGCACCGATGCGACCGTCTCGCTGACGGTGCACGGGTCCAAGGGCGACTGCGGACCCATGTTCCTCCAAGCGTCGAGCTCTGACCTCGAGTTTTCGCGAGCGTCGACAAACGACTTCACCCTTGTGTATCCCCATCCGGGGGAGATTCGAGCTCTGTCAATAGGCCACGACGGGCGCGGGCTGGGGTCGGCATGGCATCTCGAGTCGGTGACGATCACCAGCATCGAGACGGGAGAAGTCTGGACCTTTACGTGCGGGAAGTGGCTTGCACTGAATCCCAAGCTTGACGACGGAATTCGGATGCGCACGCTCACTGATCCCGTACGCTCAGAGGATGCCTTGATCACGGCCCAGCGCGCCCGTGAACAGGGGGGGCTTGATTGGACCGGTCAGCTGGTGGCCGGCGAGAGGGCTGGGGGGCTGTCTACGCAGGGGTTGGCAGGACCGCAGACCTCCGGCGCAGCCTCCGTGCCCCCGCTGCGGCACCCTGGAGCTCTCCTCGCTCGGCGCCCGTCGGCCGGTGCCGGTGCCGGCGCCGACCCGTCGGGACGCGCATCGTCGACGTACCTCGGCCGGGTCGTTGGCGGCTCGTTTGTCAGTGCTGCTAACGATGAGGATAGGGAAGGCCCTGGCTTTGCTGACCGCCCTCGCCTGCCTATGGCGAACGGAGGGCCCCTTGCAGAGGGTTTCGAGAGCGGAACGGCCAGGAGCAACGACGACCGGCCTATTGTTCGGTCCAGTCCGGCGCCCCTCGGCCTCCCTCGCGCTCGCGTGCAGGCTCTTCACGCCCTTGGTATCCTGCGCTCTGCGTCACGCAGGCCCGGGGACGCAGCCGAGGGGACGGGATCGGAGTCGCGATCGCAGGGATCGGGATCTGAGAACGATGAGGCGGCAGTGCCAAAGCGGCCCTGGCGGCCCTCTACCTCGGCGGGCGCTGCGGCGGTGGTGCCTGCCGTGGCCGCCGGACTCCGCTCGCTGGCGGACGGGGAGGACGGCGATCCCATCGCCGACGGTCAGGACGCGGAGGCCATCATTGACCGTCACGCACGTATCCGCCGGCTCATGGGCGACGGGGCCGGGGCAGGGGCCCTATTTGGAGGCGCACTTGAGGGGTCGACGGACGCTAGCCTCGTCGCAGCTGTCGTCGTGATCCAGCGCCGGTGGCGCCGCCATGAGGCCTTCCGTCGCCGCCGGGTTCGCGCGGCCGCCACGACCATACAGCGGGTCTGGCGCGGTCATCTGGCGAGGCTGCAAATTGCAGCCGAGCTCCGCGAGCGGAACAAGGGCCGCAATCTCAATGCGGGCATCTGGTTTCTCGACGCTGTGGCCCCCGTGCGCGAACCGCCCGAGGCGTGGGCGGGGACCCGCACGGCTGCTGACAAGGCCCGCGCGGCAGCAGACGACGAAGACGAAGACGCACCCGCCGACGCAGCCGACGCTGGCGCCCCGCCTGCGCGTCTTGTCTCCCTCGCCGTCCGCAAGTGGGTCGCCGATGCCCCTGAGGTGGCGGCCCGGGAGGGGGAGGACGTCCAGCGCCAGCTCGCCGACGTCCAGGCCCGCAAGGAGCGCCTCCAGGCAAAGCGCCGCCAGCAGCGACGCCAGCAGCTCCGCGATCGGCGCCTTCGCCGCGGCCTGCCTCGTTGGGTTATGTGGCCCACCTACGTCGTTTGCTTCCTCTTCGTACTCTTCTCGGCCTACATCTGCCTCCTCTACGGCATCTCCTTCCCGCCCGCCATAGCGCGCGGGTGGCTCCTCGCTTCCCTCTTCGCCATCTTCTTCGAGCTCTTTGTGCAGGACCCCATCCGCATTGTCGCCATTGCCCTCATCACGACGTGGTTTGCAAAGGCACGGCGCAAGCGGGAGGAGGACCAGCCAGTGGAGGACGACGACGAGCTGGCGGGGCTCTTCAGGGGGGACGCCGGCGACCCGTCGGCGCCTAAGGGGCGCCGGGTGCGGGGTCGGGGTGATTAGTTTCAGGGGGCGAACCGCGGGTTGCACGACGCGTGGGACGCTCTGGATTCGGGATGTGCGGGATCCGTCCGGGAACCGGCACCATGAAAGGACAGGAAGGACCCCCCCCCCTCCCCGCCCCGGGGGGGCGCTCAGTGCGCTCTTAGGTTGTTTTGGCCCTCCCGACGCCCTCGCTCCCCTCGTCCAGCTCGCGGCAGTAGGGCCCCCGCGGCTCCCCCGTCAGCGTCCGCGCCCCCGCGTCGTCAACCCAAGTGTCGCCCCGCACCGACCCCATCGGCAGCGTCTTGCTTCGGTGCTGCGACCCCGGCCGCGGGACGCGCCCCGCCCGCAATTCCTCCACGATCGCCCGGGCGTCCGCCGCCGTCAGGTCCTCGTAATAGGTGTAGGTGAAGCCGTCCGGCCCCCGGCTGTAGTCGGCCACAGCCAGCATCGGCGCGTTGACGCACGCCCCCATGCACTCCATCTCCGACAGTGTGAAGGTGCCACACGGCGTGGTGCCCCCGACCTCGACCCCCAGGGCCTCGCGCAGGGCGGCTTCGATCCGCTCGGCCCCCTGCAGGCGGCACGGCGTCGTGCCGCACACTTGCACGTGGTACCGCCCCACTCGGCTCCGGTTGTACATTGTGTAGAAGGTGGCCACTTCGTACACGCGAATCGGGGGGCAGCCGAGGAGGTCGGCGACGGCATTCATGGCCGACAGGCTCAGCCATCCGCCGTTCTCCCGCTGGGCGAGGTCTAGGAGGGGGAGCATGGCCCCGGTGGGGTAGTTGTCGGGGTAGCGCGACAGGAGGCGCCGGACGCGGTCGCGGCCGCCCTCGGTCCACGTGAAGGGTGTGTCCCAGGTGTTGTCCTCGCTCTCCTGGTGCACGTTGAAGCGGTCGTGACTGTTGGTCGCGAAACCCGCTCCACGGTGCGGTAGGTCGCGAGGATGGGTGGGGGGGATTGGAGGGCGGGGGGTGACCGAGAACGACGAGTTGCGCACGGCGCCGGCCTGTGGGTTGCCGGGCGGGCGCGGGGGTGGGGCGGGTCGGTGGAGGTTGCGTGTTGGATGGTGCACCGTCGCGCGGCGGCACAGCGAAGCCCGCTAACTACCCCGAACCGCCCTCGCCTCTTCCGATAGGGACGCAGCCGACCCGGCACGGAGCGCCCCGGCCGCCGTGGCGCCGGACCGCGACGCGCGGAGGGCGGCTCGCAGGAGGCCAGCCATCAGCCCTCCTCCCTCTGTGACCTCTTGACTTACCGCGGGCACGGTGCGGCGCCGCCTCGAGGTCGTTTTGACTTGAATTCGGACCTCGAGTGCATCTCGTGTCGGCCCGGCCCCCGGACAGCGCTAGTTTCGCGCCCCCGAGGCGTCTCCGCCCCGGCCGGCCGATAATGAGCCCGACTGCCTTTCAGGCGCATCGCGCAGGACACCGGGCAAAGCGACCGCGTGACGAGGTCGACGGGGCCGAGGAGCACAGGCGAGCGCCGACGACGCCTCTCCCCCTCCGCGACGCTCGGCTTTCGCGAAGGAACCGGACCGGTGCGAATCGCATCGCATCATCTCGCAACATTCTCTACTTATCCGACGAGGTCCGCGGTCTCTTCCCCATTTTTCATCGATGGGGCGGCCCCGAAGCCGGCCGGTTGACGGTGGCGCCTTGACCACCGCTGTGGTCCCGTCGCCGAAGCCCATCCCCCCCCCCCCCCCCCCCCCCCCCCCCCCCCCCCCCCACACCCCCCCCCCCCCCCCCCCCCCCCCCCCCACCCCCCCCCCCCCCCGCGCCCCGCCGCGACACCCCCCCCCCCCCCCCCCCCCCCCCCCCCCACGCGCGCAGATCACGCCGGGCTCTCGCCCCTCACGGAAGCAACCGCGCTGCCCACCCCGCCTCCTCCCTTGACGCCCTCCTCGCCCTGTTTCCCACGATGGACCCTGCCGTTGTCTCTGCCGCCCTCGACCGGGAGGGTGGGGCAACCGACCGCGCCGCTGCCCGCCTCGTGGCGATGACGGCGCGCCTCGCCCTCGGAGCCTCCGGCTCATCGCCTCGCGAGGCCGTGGGCGGCTGCGGTGCAGGCGCGGGCGCGAGTGCGGGCAGCGCTGGCGTCGAGGCAGCCGAGGCGGCGGGCCCGCCGCCTTCGCGCCCTGCCCCGCCCGGCCCCGCTGATGCCGCTGCTACCGGCGCCGCCGCCACCTCCGACACTCCCGCCGGCGGCGCCAATGGAGCTGCCGACGAGACCTCACCCCCGGCCGCTGCCGCCGCCGCCGCCGCCGCCGCTGGGGCGTCGGCAAACGACTGGGTCGACGCCCTGGTATCGGACCTGGCCGGGGCGACCAATCTCGCCGATGCTCGATCCCGCGCCGCTGCCCTCCTCGGTCGCTTCGAGGCGGCAGCGCGGGCGCGGGCGGCGGTCGAGGCCAGGGTCGCCGCTGCCGCCGACGCCGTGCCTGGGGGCGCGACAGGCGGGCGGGCGCGGCAGGCGGGGCGGGAGACGGAGAGCGAGAACGCGCTGCTACGGCGGGCGGTGGCGACGCAGCACCGGCGCCTGGTGGAGGCGACGGCCGCGGCCGAGGCCGCGACGGCCGAGTCTGTCGCGCTACGGGCAGAGGTGGTCCGTGCCCGACGCGAGCGCGACGAGGCGTCCCGGTCGCATGACGCCCTGGTGATGCAAATCCATGGGTGGGGGTGGGGAGGCTGGGGGGGTTGTGGAGGTGGGGGGGGGTGGGGGGGTGGGAGGCCCCCGGACGTGTGCTGACTGTCGGGCTGTGAGACGAGACTTCGAGACAACGTTTCATGTCCGCCGCCCCCTCACGTCGGGCCGTCCTCTCCCTTCAGCGAGGTCGAGCACGGGCACGAGAAGGCGAGACAACGCTGCGGGACGCAGACACGGTTGCCGCGCCGCCCGCCCCCGACCAGTGTTGTCGGCTCCCTGTTCTCCGGCTGGTTTTGGCGACCGCCTCCGCCACTAACGCGCGATGCGACCCGTTCGCTTCCCTCGGACTCTAGCGACCCGCCCCGCAACCCATGCTTCGCTTCGTTCGAGCCGGCCTCCCCTCCGCGCCGCCTTCACCGAGGACGGCTCGGCTCGTCCCTCCGGTGATGCTTTCCGCGAGTCTTTGACGCTCCGTTTCCGTCATCGCCGCGCCGACCCGCGGAATCATTGACGCGCGCTCCGCGAGCTCGTCCGACTGGCGGCGTCGCTTCGCTGAGCGTGTCTTCGGCACGTCGGTGGATCCCGCGGGTCTTTCGTCATACATCACGTCCTCACGGCGGGGTGGCGTCCCTCAAGATCCGCCCTGCGCTCTCGCGGAGGGCCCGCGCAGGCCTCCGACCTCGGCCGCCCAGTCGTCACGCCCGCCGCCGCCGATGTTGGCCGCCTCCCCCCCTCTCGGGTCCCTCGCCGGAGCTCGCCGAGGGGTCGGCGACCACCTCGCGGCCAGTCCACCCCCGGCTCTGGCCCCGGTCGACATCCGCGCCGCCCCCGGACTCCCCCACCCGGGCCCGTTCTTCGCCCCCCAACCCCGCCCCCCCCCGTCCTCGCGCAGGCAGCCGCCATGCAGAACGCGTCGGGCCAGCTAGTTGATCTCTACATCCCCCGCAAGTGCAGCTGGACGTCCAAGCTCATCACGGCCAAGGACCACGCGTCCATCCAGCTCAACATCGGCCATCTGGACGAAAACGGCGTCTACACGGGTGACTTCTCCACAGTGGCTCTCGCGGGCGGCGTCCGCCTTACGGGCAACGGCGACTCGGCCGTCGACCAGCTCTGGCGTCGCCTGGGGGCCGAGGCGGGGCAGTCGATGAACTCCGCGTGAGCGTGTTCGGACCCGGAGAACGATGGGAGGGGGGGTGAGGGGGGGGGCGAGAGGACACGATAAAGTCGTTTGCCGAGATGACGACGGCCGGCCCTACGCGTCAGCCAGCGACAGGCGGCTCTCCTCCCCCCCCCCCCGTCCCGCCCCTCCCCTTGCCGTCGGCCCCAGCCCCGGACTCTGTCGTCGCCGTGACCTTGTCGACGCCCCGCTTGCTCTCCTTGTCGGCCGCCGAGGCCCCTGTCGGCCGCCCTGGCCCCGCGCCTACGGTGCGCACAATTTCTACCCGTGTGACGGTGCCCACCGGCGCGAGGCCCCCGCCCCGCAGCAAGTCGAGCAGGTCCTGCAACGATGCAGGTTTCCCCTCCCCCGGGGCGGGCGTCCCGTCGTCCTTCTTCTCCGTCTTGTCGGGGGCGCCAGCCGAGGGCGGCGAGGGCGACGGGGACGCCAACGCGGGAGCCACGGAAGAGGGAGCCGCCGGGCCCGGGACTTCGTCGCCCACAAGGGGCCGGTCGTCTCCGCGTTGGGCGCGGTCCCGCGCCAGGGCCCTCTCAGCCGCGCCGGGGGGCGCCGCGTCGTCCTCGGCCCGTACGAGGGTGCCGTCGGCCGCCGCCCGCACCTCGTCCCCCGTGAGCGTCTCGTGCGCGAGAAGGGCCGACGCCAGGCGCTCCAGGGCCTCGCTCTCGCTTTCGAGCAGCGCCCGCGCCCGGGCCAGGGCCTCGCGCAGCAGGCGCGCCACCTCGCCCTCGACCGACCGCAAGAGGGCCTCGCTCGGCCGCGCCCCGCCCCGGTCGTCCACCGCCACGGGCCCCACGGCGTCGCTGAGCCCGTACTGGGCCACCATGGCCCGAGCCATACGCGTCGCCTGCGCGAGGTCGTTGCTCGCCCCCGCCGAGACGGCGTCATGGCCTAGGACGAGCTCCTCGGCCGCGCGGCCCCCCATGGCCACGTCAAGCCGCGCCATCATCTGCTCGCGCGTCATCGAGCTGTAGTCATCGTCGGGCACCTGTTGCACCATGCCGAGGGCGTGTCCGCGGGGCACAATAGTGGCGCGATGCACAGCGAGGGCCCCCCGCGTCCGGAGGGCCACGAGAGCGTGGCCGGCCTCGTGGAAGGCCGTGTTGCGGCGCTCGCGCTCGGGGACGACGGCCGAGAGGCGGGCGGCACCCATGGAGATCTTATCCCGAGCCTCGTCGAGCATCCAACGTTCGATGCGGGGGAGGCCGCGCTTGGCCGCCGTGATGGCAGCCTCGTTGACCAGGTTGGTGAGGTCAGCCCCGGAGAAGCCTGGCGTCGCACGGGCAAGTGCCCGGGGGCAGACGTCCATGGCAGCGGGTACCTTGCCGAGGGGCGCGATGAGGTGGGCAAGGATGTCTCGGCGACCCGCAACGTCGGGAAGGGGCACGGCCACATGGCGGTCAAAGCGCCCCGGCCGCGTCAGGGCCGGGTCGAGCGCGTCCGCCAAGTTGGTCGCGGCGAGGACGACGACACCGTCCGTCGCGTCGAAGCCGTCGAGCTCAATGAGGAGCTGGTTGAGCGTCTTGCGGCTCGTCTGATTCTCCAACGTCCGGCGGCTACCCCCGATGGCGTCTATCTCGTCGATGAAGACGATGCACGGCCCCGCCCGCTTGGCCGCCGCAAAGAGGCTCCGCACGCGTCGCGCCCCGACCCCGACGTACATTTCCTCAAACTCCGATCCCGCGCGGTAAAAGAAAGGGACCCCCGCCTCCCCCGCCACCGCCTTGGCCAGAAGGGTCTTGCCCGTGCCGGGAGGGCCGCTCAACAGCACACCCTTGGGCACCGTCGCCCCCAGGCGCCGGAACTTCTCCGGGTCCCGCAAGAGCTCCACCACCTCACGCAGCTCCTCCTTGGCCTCGTCGCAGCCCCGCACGTCAGCAAATCGGCGGCGCTCGCGGATGGGCACGTCCTCCGAGAGGAAGCGCTTTGGCGCGAAGGAGCCGATGCCGAGACCCCCCGGGCCGCCGGCGCCGGCGCCCGCGTCGGGGTCGTCGAGGTCGACGTCCGAGGGGATCGAGGGGCCGCGGCGGCCTGTGGCGGGGCGTCCGCCAATGCCCCCGGGCCGGCCCGAGGCTGACGCCTTTCCGTCGCCGCGTTCGCCGCGCATCCCGCGGCCTGCTGGAGACCGATCCGCGGCGGCCAGGCCCACGGCGACGACGAGTGCGAGGAAGGACAGGGACACAACGGTCGACGCCCCACGGGCCAGAGCGCCTAGCGGGCCGCCCCGGCGTCCGGCGTCGCCTGCGAGGCCGGGCGAACCACCCTGCACATAGACTTGCACGGGATTCAGGGGCGAGCCAAAAGGGGGCACGGCCGCCGCGGCACCGGTCGCAGCGGGCGCAGACCCCGACCCCGACCCCGAGCGCCCGGCCATCTCCCCCAAGTCGCGCAGAAGCCCCGATAGGTCCGTTCTCATCAAGCCCGCCGCGGCCCGCTCCTCCGACGAGACTCGTGCGTCCGCATACCGCCACACGTCGCCGGTGCGGCCCAGGGCGTCGACGCACGCGGCGGCTACGCCGGGGCCCGCCGCGGCAAAACGCCGGTCTGTGACGCGGGCGAGGACGGCGCGGGGCCGGCGCCGGACCAGGTGCCGAAGGAGGGCCGCCTGCGCCTCGGCGTCGTTGGGGTTCTGCGAAGGAGAAGGGAGTAGAGAGGAGAGAGGTCGGGGGGCAGGGGGGGGGGCGGGGGCTGTGCAGGAGGTCGGGGGCGACGGGGGGCGACGGGGGGGGGGAGCACTCTTTCCGTCCCTCTCCCCCTCGCCTCATCGGCCGTCCGGCGAAGCTGGCGGGCCGTCGCCTCGAAGCGCCACCGGCTGCTCTCCCGCGCGAGGTCCGCGGGGGCGGAGAGGAGTCCGGCGACGCTCGAGGCGAGCGCGCGGGCGCTGTCGGCGACGGCGGCGGCACGCTCCCTGAGGGGGGCCGCGTCCTCGGCTGGGAGTCCGCGGCTCGGATCGTTGCCAGCCGCACCATCATCGGCGGTCGGCAGCGCCGATGTGCGGAGATGACGCAGGTTCGTGCTCGGGGTGGCGGAGTGGCGCGTCGAACACGTGAGCGGCCGAGAGTGGCGCCGCGTCGGCGCCCGGCCGCTCGCGCCGTCGCCCCGGGCGCGCGGGGGGATGGTGGTGGATGTTATCGTGCTCTCGCTGCCAAAACAACGCACCGAGGCGGCTGGCTCACGAGCGTAGCGGGGCGGGGATTTCCCCGACCCGGCGGCTTCCCCGAACGGCGGGGCACGAGTTTCGTCGAGGGAAACCTGATCACGCAGGAAGTCGCCATCCCTGTCAGAAGCCGACGCCGCCCTATGGCGGCGGCGGCGCCTGGTGGAGTCGCGGCGAGTCCCGTCTGCAACTCTTTCCGACGCACGGCGCCCATGCCCGCCCGCGACCAGCCACGCTCGCCCCACGCCGACCGCCGACACGGCAGCCACCCCCCACTCCCCCCCCCCCCCCCCCCCCACACCGCAGCCCCCCCCCCCCCCCCCCCCCCCCCCCCCTCAGGCGACGCGCGCATACCTTCTGGTTCTTGTTCTCTATACGCTTGCGCTGCTTCATTGGGCGCTGGGGCCGCGGTGGTCTCCCGCGGCGGCGGCGGCGACGGCGGCCTCGGCCGTCGTCGAGCGTGCCTTGCGCCTCGCCGGCCCTGCCGGCGCGCACCTCGTGTCCGCCGTCGCCGGCTCCGGGCTCGGCGCCGCTGCCCGCGCCGCGAAGAGCGCACTGCTGCCGCCCCCACCTGGCCCCGCCTTTGAGCTCGCTCCCGCCCTCGCGGCCGCTGCGCCCGATCTGCCATCTGCCGCGCGCGTCATGCGAGCCTTTCTCGTCGAAGCCGACGCTGCCGCGGCCGCCGACGCTGGCTCGGCGGGGTTGGCGCCGCCCCCCTCGCTGCTCGAGGCCTTCCGGATGCATCTGGCGAACGAGGTCGCCGCGCCCCCCCCAGGGGCGGCGCTCGAGCGGGCGCTCAGGGGGGCGTTGCGGCTCGAGAGTGCCTTGGCCCCGGCAGCGCTGGCAATTCTGGCGGCACGGTGGGCGGCGGTGCTCAGGGGGGTGGGCAAGAGAGGGGAGGGGGGGAGCGGGGGCACGGCGCCGCGACGGTGAGGGCACGAACGGGGCCGTTCAAACTCGGCCTGCCCGAGTCCGCGCGTCGACGCCTCCGCGCGCCCTCTCGCGCCCCGTCGTCACTGGAGGGCTTCGCGCGTGTAGCGCCACGCCGCACTCCACTCGGGCCGGCACTGGTCTACGGGCAGGCGGCCCTGGGCGTTGGTGGCCACTTTGGACCCCCCCCTGTCGAGGAGGAGGCGCACGACCTCGACGTGACCCCGCATGGCGGCCCAGTGGAGGGCCGTGTTGTCGGCGCGATCGACAGCGTTGACGTCGGCCCCCTCGTCGAGGAGGCACCGGCACACGGCCAGGTGCCCGTTGTGCGCGGCCCGGACGAGGGGGGACTCGCCCATCACGTTGCGCTGCTCGAGATCGGCGCCGGCCTCGACGAGGAGCTGAACGCAGGCCAGGCTCCCCGCCCCGGCGGCCAGGACGAGGGGGGGGTCGCCGCAGGCGTCGCTCTGGTCGAGGGGGGCGCCGTCCTCAAGGTGCTCCGCGACCCAGTCGACGTAGCCGTCGACGCAGTCGCGCCAAATGTTGGACTTTTCGGGGATGAAAGTCCCAGTGACAAGGCAGAAGGGCATCGCTCTGCGCAATCTCTCGGGGGGGCGGGAGGAGGGGGGGTGCTGGTCGGGGTGGGTCGACCGCCTCGCCGCGCATTGGCGGCGGCGGGGAAAGCCTGGCGGGCATCCATGGGCGGGACCCCGGCGGGCTTTCCGGCAGAGTTAGTCGCGTCGGGGTGGGCTACAGCAAATGAAAAGGTACATTCCAGTCCAATAGCGAGCTAGTTAGACGCGTGTCACTCTGAGGTGCGGGAAAACATAGGGGAGAGAGCAGGACGTGCCTCTTCACGCGCCGCTGAAGACCACGGCGTGAAACGGCGTGCATACGGCGTGTGTCTCGCCTGGTTGGGTCGGATAGTGCTGGAGGCGTAAGCGAGGCTCACGAAACTGGATCGGGGTCTGGCATAGATGCCGGAAAACGAGGTCCTTCTCCGCGACGGTAGCACACAGGGGAGGGCCACGGAGGAGGAAGCCACAGCCACCCGAGACATAAAGAGCCGCAGATAGTCCTCGTCGTCATCGCGCTTGCGCGCGACCTCGCTAGGACGTCTCGCTTCGGGCCGTCGTCCGAGGAGAGGCTAAGGTACGACGACGGCGGCGGCGACGGCGGCCGGGTCTCCCCGGGCCGCCGATGACCGGGCCGTCGACAACGACCATGTCATCGTGATCGGCGCGGGTCTCTCTGGTCTCTACTGCGCTCGGAAGCTGGCCGAGTCGGGAATGAAGGCGAGGCCGCCCCTCCTTCCTCTGCGCCGTCGCCCACTCGCCCCAGTCCGTCCTGCCATTGCTTGGTCGAGGCGTCGGCGCACTCGACCCCCACGCTCGCCTTCCACCCATCCACCCCCCCCCCTCGGCCCAGGTCCGCGTCCTCGAAGCGGGCCCCGTCATCGGTGGCCGGGTGCGCGAGACCCTAGGCCTGGCGCCGTGGCCCGTGCAGGTGGGGGGCGAGTTCGTCCACGGCGCCGAGCGCTGCATGGCCCTCGACGAGCTCCGCGCGGCCGGCGCCCGGACGCGGGAGCTCGAGTGGCCTGACCGGACGTGGGAGCCCGGGGAGCCGTCGGCCGACGGCGGCGCGCCCGGCCCCGGCCGCATGCTCACGGGCGCCGAGGCCGAGGCCGATCCCGAGCTGGCCGCCGTTCACAGACTCTTTCGTGAGACCGTCGGGGAGGGTCGCCGCTCCCCCCGCCCCGGCCGCGACGTCGACGGGGCCGAGTTGGTGCGCCGCGCGGGCTTCAACGCCCGACAGACGCGCTTCGCCGAAGCCGTCTACGCCAACGACTTCGGCTGCAGCCTCCGCGACCTCGGACTGGGGGAGCTGCGGACTGAGTGCCGAGCGTGGGCCCACGGGGATGCGTACGTCGTGCCCCTCGACGTGTCCTACCTCGATCTCGCCCGGACGTGGGCCGCGACGCCCGGTGTCGTCGTCGAGCTCGGCTGGCCGGCGGCCCGGGTCGAGGCGGATGCGGCCGCGGGCATCGTTGTCGTGACGGCCCGCGACGGCCGCACCTGCCGCGCTGCCCGCGCCGTCGTGACGGTGTCGCTGGGCGTGCTCAAGGCGGGCGCATTGGCCTTTGCGCCCCCCCTCTCCGAGGCTAAGCGAGGGGCCATTGCGCGCCTCGGGTTTGGCAACGCGATCAAGGTGTTAGTCTCGTTCGCCGACGCTGCTTGGCCCCCGGACATCACTGACGTCGTCTGCCCGGGCGCCACAGCCCCGGAAGTCTGGTTTCTCCGGGCGCCCGATCTCGCAACGCCAGCGTCCCGGGCCGCCGCGGGGGACCTTCCCGGCCACTTGGCCTGTTTTTTTTTGTGCGGGGATCGAGCGCGCGAGGCGCAGCGCCTCGTTTCCTACGGCAGCGAGGGGGGGGAGGGGGTGGATGGGGGCGGAGAGGCCGCCGTCGTGGGCCGATGCCTCGACCAGCTCGACGCGATGTTTCCCCCGTCGGACACGGGGCGCAAGAGCGCCCGCGCCCTCATGCGCAAGTACCTGGTGTTCGACTGGAGCCGGGACGAACACACGCGGGGGTGCTATTCGTTTCCGACGCATGGGGCCCGGCCGGGCGACCGCGCTGCGCTGGCGGCCCCGGCGGCGGGGGGGCGGCTCTTCTTCGCTGGCGAGGCCACGCACCCGGGCGTGAATCCCTGCTTCCAGGCGGCGATGGAGACAGGGGTGCGCGCCGCCGCCGAGGTCATCGCGTCGCGCGACCGCGAGGAGGCCTCCTCCGGAGGGGGGAAGGGTGAGGGGGACAACCACTGGCGTATGATCCGCGCCGGGCTCGCCGCTGCTGCTCTTAGTGGCCTCGCCGTGGCGTGGCGGGTGGGACAAGGAAGCAGGGCCTGAACGTCAAACCCCCGAACCAAACGCCCTCACATCCCCCTCAGCGCGGCCACAACCGCCAGTCGCTGGTCTGCCGGGGCCCCAAACACGGCCGTCCCCGCCACGAGGATGTTGGCTCCCGCAGCGCGGCAAGCCGTGGCGTTGTCCGGACAAACACCGCCGTCGATCTGGATGTCGATCGCCGGGGCCGCGGCGCGGAGGCGGCGGACAACGTCGAGGGCGACGGGACGTAAGGTCTGCCCCCCCACGCTTGGCTCGACAGCCAGAACGTTGACACAGTCGACCATCCCTGCCGCGGCGAGGGCGCACGCGGAGTCGACGCTGACCTCATCGCGCCCGGCGATGACCGAGACGCCGGCACGGACGCCCCGGGCGCGAATCACTCCCGCCAGCCCCGCTGCCTCGCGGGGCAGGCTCGGGCGTGCGGCGCCGTCCTTGCCACCCGGCGCGGCATCCTCCTCAGCGACGGCGTCGATCATGAAGGATATTTGGCCTGCCCCCGCAGCGCAAAGGGAATCGACCAGAGCGTAGGGATCGGACACGGCGGCGTGGACGTCAACAAGGGTGTCAGGGAAGGCACGGGCGAGGGCGGCCACCTGGGGCACGCCGAGGGTCACAACGCCAGGAGCGTAGCGGCCGTTGTCTGACATGTCGACGTGGATCCACTCGCAGCCGGCGTCGAGAGCAGCGCTAGTGTCTGCGCCCAGGCTGCACTGGTCGGCTGCGAGGACCGAACACGCGACGACCGTGGGCGGCGACGGCGACGACGCCCGGGGAGCTTGGTCTGTCGGCGCGGCGGCCCTGGCACCAGCGGGCTCACCCTCCGCTCGCGCGCCCTTGCCGTCACCCTCTCCCTTGGCCTCGGCTTCGGCCGCCACGGCGTGGTGAATGGGCACGAGGGCAGGGTAGAGGGCCGCGTACCTTCGGCGGAGGGAATCGTAGGCGGTGGCGTTGGGCCCCGGCCTCACCACGCGGGCGGTGCGGACCATTGCCGCAGCGGCGGAGTCGAGGTCGTCAAAGCGCCGCGTCCCGATGGCGGCGAGGACGGCGGATCCCAGGACGCAGGCGTCGGTGGCCCCCTCGGTGATGACAAGCTCTCGGCCGAGAACGTCGGCATGAATCTGCAGCCAGAGCTCGCTGCGGCACGCACCGCCGGCGATGGAAATGTCCTCAATCCTAAAGGGGGGGGTCGCCGCCGCGCCGCCCTCGTCCGCGGCGTCCAGCACGGCGCGCATGCCGAGGGCAACGCCCTCGAGGACGGCACGCCACACGGTGCCGCGCGAGTGCGCCAGCGACAGGCCGGCCAGCGCCCCGCGAGACTGGCCGTCGGGGGGGGTGCGGCGGCCCTGAAAATGCTCGAGTAGGACGAGGCCGTCGGCTCCGGGCGGCGCGGTGGCCGCCTCGGCGTCAAGCTCCTGGTAGCTCGGAGATCCCAGCAGCCGGCGAAACCACGCCTGCCAAAAGTGGGAGAGAGGGAGGCGGGGGGTCGAGAGAGCAGGCGCACAAGTCGGCACCTCGGCCAACTGCGCAAAGCGCTGTCATCCACAGTGCACATCGGCCCCGGGTAGCCCCGGACCCTCTTACGTCGACGACTCGCCGCTACCGACCCCGAGCTCGTCTGCCCCCCCTCGACGACGTGCTGACCTCGGACGACGCAGGATCGGTAGGGCCCAAAGAGCCCTCTGGCCGGGAAAGGGGCCGCCGCGGTTCCGAGGAGGAGGGATGAGCTCCCCGTGAGAAGGGCGGCACGCCCCGGGACGGCGGCCCCTAAGCCGACGATGCCGACAAATGCGTCAGCGCCGCCCTGCACGACGGGGGTGCCCACACGGAGCCCAAGATGGGCGGCGGCCGATGTCGAGAGGGGTCCGACGATCTCTCCAGCTTCGAGTACCTCGGCGGGCCACTTGGCGAGCACCGCCCGGTCGAAACCCGGCGCGTCGCATGATAGGGCCGCCAGGAGAGACGCCGGTGGCCCATCGACGTCGTCGAAGCACCACCGGGCGCGGCAGTTGATCGCAGCGGCCACCCACCGCCCCGTCAGGCGAAAATTGAGGTAGTCTTGGAACTCTCCCAGGCGCGCCGCCGACGCGAAGCGGTCGGGCTCGTGCCGCGCCAGCCAAAGGGCTTTCGGAACCATCCACTCGGCGCTCATCGGCCCTTTCCCGCACCCACACACACCGAGCGCGCCGTCGCCCGTGGCAAGCGTCGCCGCGGCCTCGTCCGTGGCTCGCACATCGCACCACATGAGGGCGGGGCGGAGGGGGCGGCCCGCCCCGTCGAGGAGGACGACGGTGCAGCACGTGGTGTCGCAGCACAGGCCAACGACCTCGAGCTCGGCTCCGCCCTCGGCCTCGCGGGCGGCGGTGACCGCGGCTCGGCACGCCTCGCCCAGGGCCGTCCACCAGTCGTCGGGGCTCTGTTCCGCCCACCCAGGCTGGACGAAGTCGGTTGCGTAGGGATGCGCGGCCGCCCCGAGCTGGCGGCCCTCGAGCGTGAAGACGACGACGCGCGTCGACTCTGTGCCGGCGTCAACCCCAACGACGACGGGTCTTGCCATCCTTTCGCGAAAACGAGGGGCACCCCGACAGGCGCGCACGGGTAGTGGGGTGTGGGGCGATGGGGCGCGGCGCCCTCGCTCGCCACGTTCGGCGTCGGGGTGACGGAGGGGCCGACTTCTCCCGCGGGTGTCGTCTATGTGGACGGCAGTCGAGTCGTCAGAGATACTTCCCGATCCTTCCTGAGGCAGCCCGTCTGGCTTCCTGCGCTGTGATAGCCTTGCGGCATGCTGGAGGAAGGGGAAGTGGGCGCCTCCGCGGCGACGGAGGCGAGTGCCATGGTCGACGGCGCCGTTCCGTCGCCGCTCCGCGACTCCTTATTTCGCTCCGGCACCGACGCGACGATCCATCTTGGTTATGTCGCCGTCGTCTCCTCGCCTCTACCACCCACCCGCATTCCCTCTCCCCGCTCCCGCTCCCGCAGGCGGCCCCCCCCGCCCACCCTGCTCCCTCGTCGTCAGACGACGGGGGTGACTTTTACGTGCGCTACTACGTGGGCCACAAGGGAAAGTTCGGGCACGAGTTTCTCGAGTTCGAGTTTGGGACCGACGGACTGGTGAGGCGGACGAGGGTCCCTTCTGTCCCTCTCCCTCTCCCGCTCTCCTCGCTCGGGTTCATCAGGAGGAACCCACCCCCACCCCCCTTCACCCCCCGCCCCCGCGCCGCCCCCAACCCCCCTCCCGCAGTTGCGGTATGCGAACAACTCCCAGTACAAGAGGGACTCGATGATCCGCAAGCAAGTCTACTGCGGCCCTGCGGTGATTGCCGAGCTCCGCCGCATCATCCGTGAGGCCCGCATCGTCGACGCCGACGACGCCAAGTGGCCCGAGGCCGACCGCGTCGGGTCCCAGGAGCTCGAGGTAGTGCTTGGCGCCGACCACATCTGCTTCCGCACCACCAAGATCGGGTCTCTGCTCGACGTGCAGGCCTCGGAGGACCCTGAGGGCCTGCGCACCTTTTACTACCTCGTCCAGGACCTGCGGTGCCTCGTCTTTTCTCTCATTGGCCTCCACTTCAAGATCAAACCGACATGAGAAAGAAGAGAGAAGGGGTCCTCGATAACACCTCTTCGCGCTCTCTCTCTGTCATCCTCTCTCTCTCTCTCTCTCACTACTGCAGCGGCAGAGCGCCCCGCTCGACCGCCTCGAGCTCACGTGTCGCGACCTCGCTGGCTGACAGCTGGGGCATGCGGATGCAGTAGTCGAGGAGAAACACGGTCAGCGGGACGGCCACCAGGAGACCCCAGACGCCCAGCAAGTGTTCAGCGGCCACGAGGACGCTGAGGACGAGGAGCGGGTGGAGCTTGAGGTGGTTGGAGTAGATAATGGGGTTGAGCCCGTAGGCCTCGACACAGTGCACGCCGAGCACCATGAGGAGGACGGCGCCGCACCGACCCACGCCATACTCGGTTAGGGCCACAAAGGCCATGGGAAAGGTCGACAGGAGGACGCCCGCGACCGGGATGAACCCGCACACGAACGTCACGAAGGACAGGAGCGCAATGCCCGGAAGGGCGAGGGCCCAGAGGCCCAGGGCCGTCAGGGCCGTGTTGACGAGGGATATCCGTGCCTGGGCCTCGAGGGCCTTTCCCAGCAAGGTGCCAAAGACGACGGCGGCCGGGGCCACCTCCCGGTACATGCCGCCCACGCGCGAGTCAGCGAGGGACGCGACGCCCGACCGGATCGTTGGCAAGTCCCAGATGACGATGAAGGACAGGACGAGCGCCACGAGCCCACTGACGACGGCCCGCGCCGTGCCCGTAAGGGCGGACGACGCCCAGTCGGCCGCCGACGCCGCCCGCTCCCCCAGCAGCGACTTGAGCGCCGCCCCCACGGCGGCCGCGCGCTGGGCCGCGTCCCCGCCGTCCGAGACAGCCGCCGCCACCCGGCCGAGGTCGTCGGCCCCAGCCATGAGGATCACCTGCTCGAGCTTGTCCATCACCCCGTCGCCCAGCCCCGCCCGCGTCTTGCTCAGCAGCAGGCCCCACACGGAATCCGACTGGAGCCGCGTCACCAGCACACTCCCCTCGTGGACGAGGTTGGGAACCGTCGCCAACACAAAGATAGCCGCGGTGCCCACCAGCACGCTGTAAAACAAGAGAGCCCCGGCCCGGCGCCGGCCCTGGCTCGACAATCCCCGCCACCACGCCCCCGCGGCGCCGCCCCGGCCGTCGGGTCCAGACGTGCCCAGGCTCTCGACGCCGTCGACTACGTTGCATCCGACAAAGCTGAAGATGTAGGTCAACAGGGCCGTGGGAAGGATCTCGCGGCTCGCGTAAAGCAGAGCCCCGGCGCTGCACCAGATGGCCAGCTTCTTCCACTGCACGGCCCGGGCCAGCTCCACCACCTCCTCCACCCCGTCGCGGGGGGGGTAGGGTGGGGGGGGACCGGAGGCGCCCGCTCCGGCTCCGGCCAAGGAGGTCGGGGGGTCCTCCGAGGCCCCGAACAGGTTAGCGCCGACGCGCCTGGGGGAGAGGGGGGAAGGGGGGGTGGGGGGGGGGGTTGGCACGGGGCCGGTGGAAGGGAGAGGGCATCTCTCCCCCCTCCCGACGCGGCGCGACCCCCCACGCGCCGCGGCCTCGTCGTCGGTGCTGCGGCGGCGATCTTCCCCGCGAACCGCTCGGAGAAGGCACGATCCGAGGCGCAATCCGAGGTGATGCAGAGGCTCGTCATCGACTCGCGTAACTCCGGGGTCACCGCCGCGGATGCTCCCAAGGATGGGTAAAACGAGGCCGGCGGCGGCCCTGGTTGGTGCTCTTCCCCGCCCTTCTCGCCCATATCTCCGACGCTGAGGCTCACAGGCGCGCGTAACGAGATAATTGGGCACCGCGACGGGGAATTTTGCAGAGAAACGCCCCCGAAAGGGCCCGAGGGCGCCCACGGCAGCACCCTCGCAGGGCGGGCCGCGGCCGGCGTCCCCGGGACGGGGGCTCAGGCCGGCCAAGGCCGGGCCCGCGCGCCCCGCTGCAAGCATGACTCGCGGTGGCAGTGGTGGGGAGCGGCGTCGGGGATATCCCCTCGAGGAGGTCCTCGAAATGCCCTCGGCGCCATCTTCTCCTCATCACTCTGCCGCTGACAACCGCCCCCCCCCCCCCCCCCCCCCCTCCCTCGTTCGTCTCCCAGGCACGGGCAGCGGCGCTTAGGGCGCCCCCTTCACATGACGACCCCTCACACCGCCAACGCCGCCACCAACGCTGCACCTAGCGTGGCGACAAGGACCGCCGCCGCTCCTCCCGTCGTCGCCACCCCCCCGAGGCGACCGAACGGCTGGTCTCTGCGCGTGCACCCCTTGGTCTCCTCGTCCACGCCCGCGGCAAAGTCGGGGTAGGGCCCGTCCCACGCCGCCGCCCGCGCCTCGGCGAGGTCAACAGCGGCTGCGGCAACCACAGCGTCCTCGAGCTGCTGGGCAAGCTCCTCGGCCGTCGGGTCCGTGTCGCCGAAGACGACGGGGGTAGGGGCCGACGTAGGCGCGTCGGGGTCGGCGGGGACCTCGGTGGGGCCACTCGGCAGGACCCACGGGGTGGGATAGGGCCCCCCCTCGACGGGCGGGCCGCCCCCGGGGGCGTTGCAGAGGGACCCGCCGCAGCAGCCACGGCGCTGCGTCACTTCCAAGGGGGCATCAGCGGGCCCCGGCCACGACACTGGGAGGGCCAGCGACGGCGTTGGCAGCCAGAGACCGGAGCACAGCAGGGGCGCCTGGGCGGCCCACCGGAGTGCCGCAGGGGCGCTGGGGGCGCATCCCCCCGCGCCGTCGTCCCCAAAGCCGTCCAGGCAGACGCAAGCGGCCGACACGCAACCCTCACCCTGGCCGGAGCACGGGGAGTCGGCGTCGCATTCGGGGCAGGGCGTAGCCTCAAGGCCGCCGACGGAGCACACGCACGCACCCTCGACGCATGTCTGGCCCTCGGCCGCGCAGGGGGCGTCGACATCGTCACAGGCTGGGCAGGGCTCGTCGGGTGACCCGCCGACCGAGCACACACACGTCCCATCCACGCTGCACTCCTGGCCCGCTGCGGAGCAGGGAGTTGACTCGTCACACTCGGGGGGGGGGGGGGGGCCCCCCCGGCACCGCC
>Ga0181573_10000299_pt1 | contig 52924 bp, 51 predicted proteins | sample 101ome_25_FD_148643 | JGI IMG/M metagenome (GOLD analysis project Ga0181573, IMG submission 148643) | Coastal salt marsh microbial communities from the Groves Creek Marsh, Skidaway Island, Georgia - 101409BT metaG (spades assembly) | ecosystem: Environmental > Aquatic > Marine > Intertidal zone...
TCAATTTGCGCATGCGAACCATTTGGTGGGGACTGATGTTGGCGAGCTTCACTTCGGCGAGAGTGTTATCGAGGAACTCCTCGGTATCTCCCGATGCGTGAATCAGGTAAGCGCGCTCGACCCGATCCCTTGCCCGCAATCGCAGCTGCTCGCGCAGGGCTTGCAGCTCTTCGAAAGCCGCCGGGTTGTGGGACTCAAGATCAATGGCGGCGTCCCGAAGCGCGGCTTCACCTAATGCATCAAGGAGTCGACGGGTGAACTGTCCTCGCTGCGTGAACAGCCGAATACCTTCCACGCCGGCGTCTCGAGCAGCCGCCTCAATCGCGACTGCCAGGGATGCTTCGTCTCCATTCCGCAGCGCACGAAGCAGAGGTGAGGCCATCAGTTGAGCGAGGGCTTCTGAGGAATTTGCAGCCTGCTCAAGCGCCGAGCTCTGTTGTTGCGAGTCCTGTTCTTGATTGGGGCTGGATTGATCGTCTGACGCGGGTTGATCCCCGGGGTCTTCTCCCCCCTCTTTTGGAGGTATTTGATTTTCGGGGGCCCGACTTTCGGGCAGGCCAAAAAAAATCTCGAATGCCTCATGGTAACGAGACTCTTCGAAGGACGACTTCGCTAATACCGCCGCTAACCCGTCTCGCAGCGCGCTGCGGTCCGCGTAACCCAAAAGACTTGCCGCGTGAACCGCATCCATTGAATCGGCCGGCGAAATCGGGACGTCGCGGCCGCGCAAAAATTTTATAAACTCAAGCAGTTGCTGACTGCCGGTGGTGACAGCCATTAGCCTGACGTTTGCTTCAACAGCTTCGTGAGTTGATCTTCAGCCTCGATAATGTCTTCCTCGTATTTCAGCAGCACGTTGAGAGTATCGTGCACCAGGCGGCTATCGAGTTGATCAGCGTGGAGCAGAAGCAGGCTTTTTGCCCAGTCTATGGTTTCCGAAATCGCAGGGGCTTTTTTCAAATCCAGCTCACGCACGGCGTGCACGAACCGCACCAGCTGATCGGTCAGGCTGGCGTCCAATTCAGGAACCCGGGCCGCAACAATCCGCGCTTCCAGCTCAATCGAAGGGAAAGGTATGTGTAGGTGCAAGCAGCGTCGCTTAAGGGCATCTGATAAATCACGGGTATCATTTGAGGTCAGAAACACGATGGGTTTCGAACGCGCCTGTACGGTGCCAATTTCCGGAATAGACACCTGAAAATCCGACAATACTTCTAACAACAAGGACTCGAACTCGAAATCAGCCTTGTCGATCTCGTCAATGAGGAGCACCGCGCCTTGTTCTTGCTCCATGGCTCGCAGCAGCGGTCGCGGTTCGAGAAATTCCTTGGCGTAAAAGACATCCCCTGTGCTGTGAAGCCGTTGTATCGATTCCTTCAAACCCTTGGCCCCATCAAGGATGTCGCCCAGTTGCTCTTTCAGGATTTGCGTATAGAGGAGCTGCTTGCCGTACTTCCACTCATACAGCGCTTTGGCTTCATCCAAACCTTCGTAACACTGCAGGCGCACCAGCGGTTTATCGATCACTTGAGCACAGGTTTTGGCGAGTTCGGTTTTACCCACCCCTGGAGGGCCTTCGACCAGAATCGGTTTGTTGAGTTGTGCCGCTAGATAGACAACGGTGGCAATCCGCGTAGTGCAAATATAACCGGCGCGCTCGAAGTCGGCAGTGATGCCATCGATGTTATCGAGCTCTTGATAAAAGCTATTTTCCACAGCGGGGTCCTTGGGTTGTTTAGCCGCCAGAAGCGTTCATAAATCGCAGAATCTGCGGTTCATGCGGCTGGTCAAAAACGTGTTGTGCGGGCTTGTTGAGCAGCGCTTGATGAATCGACTCTGCCAACTGCTCGTCGCTGACTCCGGATCGTAATAGGTCGCGCAAACTAATGGCGTTTTCATTGCCCAAGCACAGTAACAGGTTGCCCTCGGCAGTGACACGCAGTCGGTTGCAGCTCGCGCAAAAATTTCCGGTGTGAGGGGATATCAAGCCAAGGCGAGTGCGGTGGCCATTCAGTTGCCAGTAGCGCGCGGGCCCCGAGTGTGACTGGGCGGCGACGGGCGTGAGGTCAACTTTTTCAGCAATACGCTCATAAATTGTTTGGTTGGCAACGAACTCCAGAGGTTTGCCCGCCGCGTTGACCTGCCCCAGGGGCATCTCTTCGATGAAGGCGATATCCACGTCGCGCTGGATCGCGTAGTCCAGAAGCGGCAGGATATCGGTCTCGTTCTGGCCGGCCAAAATGACGGCATTTAGCCGGATCCGGTCAAATCCAGCGGCAACGGCTGCATCAACACCCGACAACACGAGGGCTAGGTCGCCGGTGCGCGTGAGCTTACGAAACCGCTCTGGGTCCAGCGTATCCAGGCTGATATTCAGCGTGGTCACGCCACTGCGTTTAAGCATCGGGGCGAGTTTGTGGAGTTGGCTGCCATTAGTGGTGACGGCGAGTTCTTTTAATCCTGCCATGTTTCCAAGCGCTTCAAAAAGCGTCGAGATATCCCGACGCACCAAGGGCTCGCCACCCGTCACCCGAATTTTCTTGACGCCGAGTTGGATGAACACGCGGGCAATGCGTGCGATCTCTTCCAACGAAAGAACCTCTCGTCTTGGCAGAAAGGTCATTTCCTCCGCCATGCAGTAGGTACAACGAAAATCACAGCGATCGGTCACCGACAGACGGAGGTAATCGATGTGGCGGCCCAGGGGATCCACCAGCGCTGTTTCGTGATTTCGTGGCATGTCGGGAGTTTACACCGTTCTCGGTGTTATTCAGTATGGGCTCCGGTCATATCGAGAAGGCGTATCGCGTCATGATAAATCCGAGAGAGTCGGTGGTCCCTGGGCTTCTGGCAGCATTAGCGACGGGACTTGCCATGACGGCCGGGGGACTCCCCACGCCCATGGTTGTGACTGGTGCTACCGCCATACTCTGCGTGAGTTGGTGGATTTTCGAACCTATCCCGATCCCCGTGACATCACTGCTGCCTCTTGCGCTGATGCCCATGTTTGGTGTCTTGACGCCCACGGAGACCGGGGCTGCCTATGGTTCGCCCTTGATCCTGCTCTTGCTGGGTGGGTTTCTCCTCTCCCGGGGGATGGAGTCTAGCGGAGCGCATCGGCGTCTGGCGCTGGGTGTGGTCAGACTGGTGGGTGGTGACAGTCCTCGGCGATTGATATTGGGTTTCATGATCGCGGGGGCAGGTCTGAGCATGTGGATATCCAATACCGCCACGGTGCTGATGCTGCTGCCCGTCGCTATCGCCGTACTCGACAGCGCTGAGAGGAAAGAGTTGTTGCAAGTGCCGTTGCTGTTGGGCTTGGCCTGGTCTTGCTCCATCGGGGGATTGGGTACACCCATAGGCACCCCCCCGAACCTGATTTTTATGCAGGTGTATCACGATACCACCGGGCAACAGCTGGGGTTCACGCAGTGGATGTCTGTGGGTGTCCCCATCGTAGTGGTCATGGTGGCGGTTGCGGCCATCTGGATTACTCGCGCCTTGCCCAGCGAAGTGAGCGTGGCTGTTCCCCAGCCCGGGCCCTGGCGAAGCGCAGAGCGTCGGGTGCTCGCCATTTTTGGCATCACGGCCTTGGTTTGGATGACTCGTGCTGAACCTTTTGGCGGCTGGCGAGTGTGGTTCGGGTTGCCCACAGCTAACGATGCTTCGGTTGCGTTTCTCGCCGTGGTTGCCTTGTTTATGACGCGTGATCGGCAAGGCGAGCCGCTGATTACCTGGCGGGAGGCCGCCGCTATCCCTTGGGGGGTGCTGCTGCTGTTCGCCGGGGGCATTTGCCTTGCCAAAGCCTTTGTCAGCTCGGGCCTCTCTGCTATTGCGGGGGAGAGTATTGTGGCGCTGGCAACGCTACCCGTGTTCTGGATGACTCTGCTGATCTGTCTGTCGGTCACTTTCATGACCGAGGCGACCTCTAACACCGCAACGACTGCCCTGTTGATGCCTATTCTCGCAGCGGCGGCGCTGACTGCAGGAATCGATCCTATCCTGCTCATGATCCCGGCCGCCATGAGCGCGAGTTGTGCCTTTATGTTGCCGGTAGCCACAGCGCCCAATGCGGTGGTTTATGGGACAGATCGCATTCCGATACAGACGATGTTCAAGGAGGGACTGGTGCTAAACGTCATTGGTGCGGTGGTGATTTCTTCCTTGCTGCTGTGGCTATTGCCGCTAGGATGAGCAAGTCATTCTTAATTCTTGGAAAAGAAAGGGGGTAGTGCAACCCGCTGTCATGATTAACACCGGGTGCACAGGGACTGGATTGTGTTGTGAGAGCGGTACTGCGCTTACAGCAGCGCCATCATGGTCTCTGCAGATGACACATCAACCCCGGGACCTTCCTCGACGTTGAGATGGGTGACCGTGCCATTATCGACCAGCATGGCATATCGCTGGGAGCGAGTGCCGAGACCGAAACCACTGCCGTCCAACTCGAGTCCTACCTGGTGGGTGAATTCACCATTACCATCGGCCAGCATGATGATTTCTTCTGCATTCTGAGCCTGACCCCAGGCGCCCATTACAAAGGCATCATTGACTGAGAGGCAGACGATGCTGTCGACGCCGGCCGCCTTGATTTTGTCCGCGTTGGCTACGTAGCCTGGTAAGTGGGTCATAGAGCAGCCTGGTGTGAAGGCGCCTGGGACCGCAAACAAGAGCACTTTTTTGCCCTCAAACAGATCCGCAGAGGTGACCCCTTGGGGGCCGCCGTCACCCATGACCATCAGGGTGCATTCAGGGACTTTATCTCCTACCGCTATTGCCATTTTTAATCTCCAGTTTTTTGCTTTGGGTATTCACCGTTGGGTGTGGGTGCCCATTAAACCCCTCCATATTCACCGCTTGCAAGCATTGCCGAGTAGAGTTGCTGACATTCCTCGATAAACCCGTGTTGTTCGGCTTCCATGTAGGGCGCACAGGTGGACAAAATTTGCAGAACACCGCGGTGGATAGTGAGTGTTCGGTCTTCCGCTGGGTAGAGTATTCGGCTGTAGGGGAGCCAATAATTCAGCGTCAGGCTCATGGTGTTCGCCAGGCTACTGAAATCTGCGCCTTGTCGGTCAGTCGAGGCTTCACCCGCGACCAATTCTGCCGCCACTACTTCGCAAGCGCTGAGCTTCAGCCGGACCAGTCGCCTGAAGCCGCGGTCGATCTCGGGAAAACGCAGCATCAAGCTTCCGGGATTCTCATAGAAATACCGGTAACCGAGCATGAGTTCGAGCACTACACTCAAAAATAACCAGCTTCGCTCTACCGATGATCCTTGTTCTTGCTCGCCAAAGAGTCCGGGAGTTTGAATCGCCGGACCGAGGATCGAAATCATCTCCCGTTGGAGCGTGGCAAACAGCGATAGATGGATGCTGTCTTTACCCTTGAAGTGGTAGTAGAGATTGCCCGGGCTTATCTCTATTTCAGCCGCGATGTCAGATGCCGCGACGTTATGCTCACCCAAGGTGTTAAAGAGGTCGCGAGCGGTTAGAAGAATGCGGTCACGGGTTTTCACTGGGTCGCGATAGCTGTCCGTTGTAGGGGCTTGAAAGCATAGCGCAGTTGCTCTGTCGCGTCCCGCGCAATCACGGCGTTAAAAAAAGCGGCAGCGGACCGTAACCATGGCTTTGGATAGCGAGAAATTCAGGGCAAAAAAAGGGAGCCCAGAGGCTCCCAGCGAAATCGGACCTTGAATGGTTTAGATCAATTTACCGACCTTGGTACGCAGTGCATCGAATTTGGACTTGGCCTTCTCCATTTGCGCGTCAAAAACGGCTCGATCAGTGAGCGCGTCCAGCTCGAGATCTTCAAACGCCTTCAGCGCTTCTTTCTCGACGGCTTTACCGCGCTTGACCAGAGCGTCATAAAGCTTCTCTGCCTGCTTGCGGCGCTCGTTGAGCTTAGCCTGCGCTTCGTCAACCTGGGATTGAACCGATTCCAGGTTCTCCAGAATTTGATCGTAAGCCATGCCGTAAACACCCAGCCCGGCTTGTAACGCTTTGCGGCCCGACTCCATCGCCGTGGCTTTCAGATCGGCTTTGGCACGAGGAGCGGCCTTTCGCTTTGCCGCTACTTTTTTGGCAGGGGTTTTGCGAGCCGGGGCTTTCTTTGCCGGGGCCTTCTTGGCGGTTACCTTTTTGCGCACGGTCTTGCGCGCGGGGGTAGCCTTCTTGCTTGTCTTTGCTTCTGCCATGGTCATACTCTCCTTGAATACTGACTGATAGGGGTGTGGACTCGGTGGTTGTCCATATTGGCCAGTCTGCCCTCGTCAATTAGAATCTGCTTTCTAATCAGTGCGGCATTATTGCAACCGTCTAAAGTGGTGCCGTTACCGTATACATCCGTGTTTTCATCGAACAACGCTCCCGCTACTCGCCGGAATATGCCTTGTAGGTGTCGGCGGCGGTGCAGGGCCATAGGAGTCGTCTTGACTGAGCAGACGCAACAAACCGCCGGGAGTGTACGTTCACCCCGACGGCAGGTCTTGGTAACGGTCGTGGTACTGACAATCGGCCTGGGTTTTGCTTGGTTGATATTAACGGGCAAGCCCAAGCCTGCTATCCAACCCCAAGAGGACCTGCTCAAGCCGGTGGTATCGGTGATTGTGACCGAGCCCAAGAGCGCTGTGCTGGCCGTGCATACCCAAGGAACCGTCGAACCGAGACGTCGCATCAGCGTCGTGGCTCAGGTTGGCGGTAAGGTGTCCGCGGTTTCTGACAATTTTGTTGAAGGAGGATTCTTCGAGCCGGGTGCTGTCTTGCTCGAGATCGAATCGGACGATTATGAGTTTGCTATTGCTCGAGCCCAGTCCCAGGTGGCGGCGGCAGAGCAGAGGGTTGCTGAAGAGCGTGGGCGCAATCGTCAGGCGAAAAGGGAGTGGCGGGAGCTCGGTAGTCCCGAGGCTAATGCACTTTTTTTGCGCGAACCTCAGCTGAAAGCGGCTGAAACTGCGCTGTTGGCGGCGCAAGCCGACCTGGCTGCCGCAGAACTCGCCCTGGAAAGAACCCGAATCACCGTCCCGTTTCCCGGTCGTATCCAGGCGACTTATGTTGATCTCGGTCAATATGTCACGCCGGGCACGCCGCTGGGGGATGCCTATGGTATTGACACCGTAGAAGTTCGGCTGCCCTTGAGCGACAAACAACTCGCGGCCCTGCGTCTGCCGTTACACGCGCAGCAAAGCGTGGCGAGGCCCGTCACTCTGTCGAGCGACTTTGGTGGTCGTCGGTGGGAGTGGGAGGCGGAGATCCGTCGTATCGATGCGGTGATTGACCGGGACTCACGGGTTGTGCACGCTGTGGCGGAGGTGGACCAACCCTTCATGCCAACCCCTGCCGGCAGGCCGCCACTGGCCCCGGGCATGTTCGTTCAGGCGGACATTATGACGCCGGCCATCGATGACCTTGTTCAGCTGCCGGCCGGTGCGCTGCGGTCAGATAACTCGCTATTGATCGTTGACGCCAGCGAGCACTTACAGCGCCGAGTGGTCGACGTCATTCGTCGCACCGAGGAGTGGGTGTGGGTGGCAGGATTGCCCGCTAACCTGCGCGTGGTAGGTGAGCAGACGCCGCTCCTGATGGCGGGCTTGATGGTGGATGTTGAGCCAGTCAATCAGCTGTCCGGAGTGCAGTGACAATGGGGACTCCCCTTAGTTGGTTTATCCGCAATCCCATTGCCGCGAACTTGCTCATGGTCATGCTGATTATCGGTGGCTTTATGACGGTTCCAAGCCTCGACAAGCAATTTTTCCCCACCCCCGAGATCAATCAAGTCAGCGTAACCATGCCGTTTCCCGGCGCGGGCCCAGCCGAGGTTGAAGAGCAAATCTGTATCCGGGTTGAGGAAGCTATCCATGATCTCACGGGTATCAAGGAGATTCGGTCGATAGCGCGTCAAGGTCTGGGAACAATACTGATTGAGGCAACGCAAGACTACCCGGTGCAGCGATTGACCGCAGACATCAAGACCCGGGTGGATGCCATCGATACTTTTCCCTCAGATGCGGAACGTCCCGTGGTCACGGAGTTGACTTATCGTCATTTGATGGCAGTGGTCAAGATCGCCGGTGACCTCGATGATTATGAGATGAAGGAGCTTGGAGAAACCCTCCGGGACGAGCTGGCACGACAGCCCTATATTTCAGTTGTCGACTTGCAGACAGCAAAAACTTACGAGGTGTCAGTTGATGTTTCCGAGGCGGCCCTGCGACGTTACGGGCTCGTTTTCGACGATGTCGTTGCAGCGATTCAGGGTGCGTCGCTGAACTTGCCTGCGGGCGCGATTAAAAGCCGCGAAGGGGATGTGCGGGTGCAGACTCGTGGCCAAGCCTATGATCGCGCCGATTTTGAACGGATTGTGCTAGTGACCAAGCGCGATGGCACCGAACTGTTGTTGGGAGATGTGGCGCGAGTTACCGATGGTTTTACCGACCTTGATCTGGATGTCACGTTTGACGGCCGTCCGTCGCTGGGCCTTTATGTTTACGTCACGGCGCGACCTGATGTGTTGCGAACCAGCAGCACGATAAAGAAATGGGTTGCGGAAAGACAGCCGACTCTGCCACCAGGGGTTGAACTGACGGTGTGGCGCGATACCGCCAAGGATTTTAGTGGTCGTGTAAGTACTCTGCTGAAAAATGGTATCGGCGGTCTGTTACTCGTGGCCATCGTATTGGTGCTTTTTCTGCGGCCAAAGTTGGCGTTCTGGGTCGGCATCGGCATTGCGGTGGCATTTCTTGGCACCCTGTTTGTGCTGCAATACACCGGCATCAGCCTCAATATGGTATCCCTGTTCGCTTTTTTACTCGTTCTGGGTATTGTCGTCGACGACGCTATTATTGTGGGTGAGGCAATTCACACGCACCAATCCCGCGGCGAGCCCGGTGAGCGTGGTGCTCTGCTCGGCGTCACGTCGGTGTTCAAGCCGGTGATGTTTGCGGTGATCAGTACCATGGTGTTTTTCTTCCCCATGATGATGATGCCGGGTGAGTGGGCCGTGGCGGCGAAAGCGATTCCGGTGGTAGTGATTCTCGCACTGGCTTTCTCATTGGTGGAGTGCTTGCTCATCCTGCCGGCGCACTTGGCACACTTGGGTCCCGAAAAGCCTGCCCGTCACCCCGTCATGAAGCGGTTGGAGCACTACCGGCAGCTCTGTGCCGATGGTCTACTGAATTTCGCCCGATACCGCTATCGCCCCTTCCTGGCCCGGGCACTGCGACAGCAGTACCTCGTCGCCGCAGTATTTTTCGTGGCATTCGCCCTGAGCATCGCGCTCTACGGCGGCGGTTGGTTGCGCACCGCCTTTTTCCCCCGAGTGAATTCCGATTACGTTTACGCCAATGTTGAGATGCCTGAAGGCGGACCCTACGCGGTGACTGAAATGCTGCGTGATCGTATGATCGCTGCGGCAGAGGACTTGAAGGTCGCGTGGAATAGCCGCCCGGAATTTGCGGTGACGCCCGCGGTGAGCCATGTGTCAGCGGTGGCGGAGGCCAATCGCATCACTATGGTGATTGGGACCGTGTCTGAGGAAGTGGATACCGAGGAGTTGGCGCAAGATTTCCGCGAGCGCGTTGGCGCGGTACCAGAGGCCAAGTCAATTCGGATGGACTTCACCATCAGAGATCCCGGCAAGCCCATCAAGCTGGTTTTAGCCTCCCGAAGTACGGAGGAGCTTGTGGGCGTGGTGCCAGATGTTCGTCGAGCCTTGGCTTCCTATCCCGGCGTGTTTGATATCAGTGACAGTTTCGATTCAGCACGCGACGAGGTAGTGCTTGAGCTCAAGCCGGCGGCAGAAACCTTGGGCATTACGCTCGCTCAGGTCGCTCGGCAGGTTAGGCAGGCTTTTTATGGTGCGGAAGCTCAGCGGATCCCCCGGGGCCGTGAAGATGTCAAAGTCATGGTGCGCTATCCCGAGTCGGAGCGGCGCTCCATTGGTAATCTTGATGATATGTATATTCGTACTCCTGCAGGTACAGAAGTGCCTTTCGAGACCGTAGCGAGATATCGCGTGGAGCCCGGTTATCAGAAATTGGAGCGACTGGATCGCATGCGAACGCTTGAGGTCGAGGCGGATGTCTCCTGGGATGGTGCAGCTCCCCTCGAAGTGGTGACGGCAGTCATTAATGATTGGCTACCCCAGTGGCAGCAGCGGTACCCGGGACTCCAGCTGAAACTCGATGGGGAGCTACAGGAAGAGGCCGAGTTTCAGCGCGCGATGGTCAAATACATGACCCTCGCGATGTTGATGATCTTTGGCTTGATGGCCATTGCCTTCCGATCCTACTGGCAGCCCTTTTTGGTGTTAACGGCTATTCCCTTTGGCATCATGGGCGCGATCTTCGGCCATGCTCTACTCAATTGGCAGATCAGTATTTTCTCCATGATGGGGGTGATCGCCTGCGCGGGTGTCGTGGTGAATGACAATTTAGTGTTGATTGACCGTGTAAACACCCTTCGCGGGCAGGGCTTGGCGCTGCGCGAGGCGGTATTGCAGGCGGGTGAAGATCGTTTTCGGCCAATCATTCTGACCTCACTGACCACCTTTGTGGGCCTTTTACCGATCATGTCTGAGACCAGCGTACAGGCGCAGTTCCTGATACCCATGGTGACCTCATTGGCCTTCGGGGTGCTCTTTGCCACGGGGGTTACGCTGGTGCTGGTTCCCGCACTATATATAGTGGGTGAGGATTCGGCGGCCCTGGCGGGACGACTTAAGCAGCTCGGGCGCCACTATATCCTCGGCCTGTCGAGCTAGCACCGACTCGAAGACCATCGCTTTATTGATCACTATTTTAAGGGGCCTAGCTACTTAAGGCCCACCAGGCGACCCTAGGCCTGGCTATCACAAAAAGGAAGCGATCAAGTGACAGCCCGCTAGTTGACCCTAGGGCCCGCTGCCACAATGGCTTCACTGACATCAAACTTCTTGATGTTGTCCTGAAACAGCGCGGCGAGTTTCGCCGCTTGTTCCTCGTAGGCGGCATCGTCGCCCCAGCCGGCCTTCGGATCACAATACGATGGATCAACACCTGGAATGGACACGGGAAAATCGAGGTTCAAGGTGTCCATATGGCGGGTCTCTGCATTTAACAGTGCGCCGCTTTGTGCTGCATGCACTACCGCGCGGGTCACGGGTATGGGAAATCGAGATCCTTTGCCGCCGGGGGCCCCGGAGCCACCCGTCCAACCGGTATTGATCAGGTAGACCTGGCTACCAAAATCCTCGATGCGCTTCATTAGGAGCTCCGCATAGTCGCCGGCGGGTCGGGGCATGAAGGGCGCACCAAAACAGGTTGAAAACGTGGGGTGAATACCGGCTTCGGCTCCCACTTCGGTCGACCCAACGCGAGCGGTGTAGCCTGAAAGAAAATGGAAAGCCGCTGCTTCCTTGGACAAAATAGAGATCGGGGGAAGGACCCCGGAGACGTCGCAGGTCAGGAAAATGACACACTTGGGTTCACCCCCCGCGTTTTCGACGACGCGTTTTTCAACGTGCTCGAGGGGATAACAACACCGACCGTTTTCGGTCAGGCTGGTGTCATCGTAATCCGCGTGTCGGTGTTCATCTAACACCACGTTTTCAATGATGGCGCCAAAGCGAATGGCGTCCCAAATAATCGGTTCATTTTTTTGGCTGAGGTTTATGGTCTTGGCGTAGCAGCCGCCTTCGATATTAAATACCGCTCCCTTACACCAGCCGTGCTCGTCATCACCAATCAAATAGCGCTCAGGATCCGCCGAAAGCGTGGTTTTTCCCGTGCCCGACAGGCCAAAAAAGAGCGTTGTTTGCCCATCATCACTGACATTGGCACTACAGTGCATTGGCATGACATCTTTTTCCGGCAGCAAGAAGTTTTGCACCGAGAACATCGATTTCTTCATTTCACCCGCGTAGCGCATTCCGGCAATCAACACTTTTCGCTGACCGAAATTCACGATAACCACAGCGTCAGAGTGGGTGCCATCGCGCTCGGGATCACAAACGAAATCCGGCACGTTGAGAATTTTCCATTCGGGTTTGTGTTGCGCGTTATAAACCGCCGGTCTGATGAACATATTGCGGGCGAAAAGCGATTGCCACGCGGTACTTGTGGTGACCTTGACGGGCAAATAATGCTCGCTGTGTTCACCGACGTGCAGGTGTTGAATAAAGTGATCGGCGCCGAGGGCGTGAGCTTTGACACGATCCCACAGGGCGTCAAAGGTAGCGGGCTCGAAAGGCTTATTAACGGATCCCCAGTCGATGGCGTCCTCGGACGAGGGTTCGCGAACAACAAACCGATCGGCCGGAGAACGGCCGGTGCGCTGCCCCGTCTCCACGCGCAGTGCGCCGGTATCGGACAGGGTCCCTTCTCCCCGGGCGAGGGCAAGTTCTACGAGCTGAGAGGGGGATAAATCGGTGTACTTCTGGGTCGCTGAGGCCTCTGGTTCATTCGTCATTGTTGATTCCGGGGGGGGTAGTTTGACGGGTTTGTTGGGAGCGTATTCTAATGCAGGATTCTTGGATCCGCGAGTTCGGTGAAGTCCGAACGGAGGAAACGATAAGCTTGACCGCAAATATCACAGTTTATATCGATGTGGCCATCGGTATTGAGCATCTCCTCGAGCTCTGCCTGAGGTAATAGCAGAAGCGCATTGTGACTTCGCTCCCGGCTGCAGGGGCAGTGGAAGCTCACGCCGGTTGGCGGATAAAGCCTGATCGGATCCTGGTGATAAAGGCGATAAAGCAGAGTATCGGGGGCGAGCGTTAGTAGGTCAGAGGCCTGCACGGTTTCCGCAAGAATCACGGCGTGCTGCCACTGATCCTCTCGAGCGGAGGCATCCTGATTCAGCTGGGCTGGCAACTGCTGGAGCATGAGCCCAGCTGCGTGTTCGCTGTTGGCGCTCAGCCAGAAACGCGTATTTAACTGCTCACTCTGCAGGAAATAGTCATCAAGGGCGGCCGCTAGGCAGTCGGTATCCAAGGCGATGATCCCCTGATATCGGGGGCCATTCTCCCGTTCGATAGTGATCGCAAGTTGCCCCCCGGCCAGCAGCTCCCAGGGGTCGTCCCTGTCAGTGCCGACGTCACCCCGGACAATGCCGCGAATAGCCGACTCACTGGTGCACTCAACCATCAAGAGGGAGAGCGCGCCCTGTGACTGGGCTTGGAGGATGATTTTGCCCCGGTACTTGAGGTTGTTACTTATCAGCACCACGGCGGCGGCAAATTGGCCTAACAAGGCTTTCACCGTCTCGCTGTAACCGTGATTCTCGGTCAATTGCTCAAAGGACTGCGTGAGCGCGACTGTCTCGCCGCGGATATCGGCCTGCTCGAATAGAAACCGTGTCGCCGCATCGGTGTGCTTGCCTAGAGACATGCTGCGCCACCCATACTGCCAGTTATGATCCCTGAACCCCGGCTGAAACAAAGCCAAAACGATGTGCGGCGTAGTATTATCCGCCTCTCTTTATTGCTGAGTTCGTTATTGAAGCGTCCCGCCATGGCAGACATTGATATTAAAAGGCGGCATAAGCTCTCGCGCGCGGCGAGGGAAACTGCGGTGAATGAGCTCATTGCATTTCTTGATGGATTTGCCTCAAGCATCAGTCGAGAGGGTTCCACGCTGTCATTCTCAGGAAAGGGGTTTACTGGAACAGTCATGGTCTCTGATGATGAAGTGACGGGGCATGTCACGCTGGGTTTGCTTGCGAAGCCTTTCCGCAAGCAATTGGAGGCAGAGATAAATCGGCACCTCGACACCCGGTTGGGCGCCGAGTCCTAGCGGCGGTTAGCCTGCGGCGAGAGCTTTTACCTTTGCGTTCAGTCGGCTCTTGTGCCGCGCAGCTTTGTTCTTGGCAATGATGCCTTTGGATACCATCTTGTCGATCACGGGCACGGCTTGCTGGAACGCGGCCTGCGAAGCGCTGGCGTCGCCGGCGTTGACGGAGGCGAGTACCTGCTTGATCTTGGTTCTAACAAGTGAACGCAGGCTGGCATTGTGCGCACGTCGTTTGTCGTTTTGACGCGCTCGCTTGCGCGCTTGGGGTGAGTTGGCCACTTTATGCTCCGGAACTCGGTAAAAAAGAGCCGCGGATTGTCCGAAATGGATAACCCGCTGTCAATGTTTATATCACCGATTCACGCCTTGTCGCGGTGTGCTGGTTCACCAGCCCAGAATGATCAGCGCCCAGCCCAAGAGGGCGACCAAGAGGGCCTGGCCGGCCTTATTCCATTGAAAGAGGCCATAAAAGTAGCCGACAGGGGGCAAAAGCAGAGAAAATAGGCCCCAGGCGTAGTCTTCCCTCCACGATACCGTCAGCAGCAATATCCAGCTGACCAGTAGTGAAGCTGCACCTAGTGTCATCAACAGTGCGTTGGAAGCGTCCATATTGCGTCCTCGATTTTGCAAAAAAGAGTGGTCGTTTAAGAGCGGCGTAGCCTAGCAGAAACGGGGTCGACGGTGCACTACCCATCGGTCGATCGGCAATGATATTAACCAGCATGGCAGGCATATCTGTAGTGAATAGCGAAGACCCCTTTGCCGACATACGGCCCTATCGCGATGACGAGGTGCCCACGGTTATTGCCCGGCTCTTGGTCAATCGCGACTTTCACGCGTCACTGGCGCGACTCCAGTTCCCCCGCCTTTATGCAATGTGGCCCCACGCCGCTTGCTGGGCAGTCGCCGGATGGTTGCGTCGCCAGCTACGCCGAGTCACGACGGTCGATCAATTTCAGCTGTTGGTGAAACCCGAGCTTCAGCGTTTGATTGGCCGCACCTCGCAATTTAGCAGCGATGGGCTCGACAAACTGTCCACGGAGCAGTCGTGGCTCCTCGTCAGTAACCATCGTGATATTGTGATGGACCCCAGCTATACCAACCAGCTTTTCCATGATGCCGGCCACCGGACTATGGCGATTGCCATTGGCGATAATTTGCTACGGCAGGATTGGGTGGCGGATCTCATGCGGATCAATAAAAGTTTTATTGTTCGCCGAAATTTAAGCGGCCCCCGCGAGCTGCTTAAAGCGTCCCAACATCTCGCGGCTTTTATGCGATCCATGATTGCCGGCAATGCCGGTTCGGTTTGGATTGCGCAACGGGAGGGTCGCGCCAAGACCGGCATCGACAAAACAGAGCCCGCGGTCATCAAGATGTTGTCCTTGAGTCGTGAAAAGCACACCGAAACCCTGTCAGAGGTGCTTAACGGCCTGCACATCGTGCCGGTAGCAATTTCTTATGAGCTCGATCCTTGCGATGCCAATAAAGCCGCCGAGCTCGCCAGTGGCCCCGGCTACCGCAAAGCCGACAATGAGGATGTTCTCTCTATCGGTAAAGGTATTGCGGGGCAAAAAGGCAACGTGCACTTGAGCTTTGGCTCCCCTATCAGCGCGGAAGCGCTAACGATAGAGGATGTGGTTCACGCGATAGATGACCACATGCGTCGACATTATCGGCTCTTTGAAAACGCCCTGTGGGCTTGGCAACGTCTTGGCAATAGCGATGAAGTGCCCAATGTCGATATATATCCGGGAACCATTACGCGTCAGGAATTCGATGCAAGAATCGATGCCATGCCAGAGGAGCATCAGCCGTTTGCCTTGGCGATGTATGCCAATCCGCTGCGCCGCGCCCTTGGAGAAATCTGATTGCTGGATCCGCTGTTACAGGATGAGATTCGCGATGCCTATCAAGCACTCATAGAGCACCGTGATTTAAGCCCGCGCTGGGGACAGCGTCAGATGATAGCCGAGGTCGCCAATGCGCTGGGTGACCCTGAGGCGCCCGAACCGATCGCGGTGGTAGAAGCCGGTACGGGTACGGGGAAGACCATTGCCTATTGTGTTGCAGCCCTACCCATTGCGCGTGCTCGAGAGAAAAAGCTGGTGATCGCTACCGCGACGGTGGCGCTCCAGGAGCAGCTGATTTATCGCGACCTACCCGATATAGCAAAACACAGTGGTCTGTCATTTAGCGTGCAGCTTGCGAAGGGTAGGGGGCGATATGTCTGTCTCCAAAAACTAGAGCACCATCTTGCCGGGGCGTCGGCGCCGGCGCTCATCCCCCTGTACCCCGATGAGGTGGCTGATCTGGCTATTGAGGAGGCCGGACCGATCATGGAATCCATGGTGGAATCGCTATCGGCGTCCCGTTGGGATGGCGATCTCGACAGTTGGCCCACGGTGCTTGATGAGAGTCTGCGCCGTATGGTCACCACAGATCATGCGCAGTGTGGGGGTCGACGCTGTGGCTTTATTAATCAGTGCGCGTTTTTTCGGGCGCGAGATGGACTGCAGGATGTTGATGTGGTGGTTGCCAATCATAATCTTGTCTTAGCGGACCTGAAATTTGGTGGTGGGGTTATCTTGCCGCCGCCCGAAGACAGTATTTATATTTTTGACGAAGGCCATCAGCTCGCCGACAAGTGCCTCAGTCAATTTACCCTGATGGTGAGGACATCCAGTACCCGTCAAGCGCTGCGCGATACATCGACCTGGCTTGGGTCACAGGGTGGTGATCTGGGTGAGATCACGCAACAACAGGCGGTGCTTGAACAGTTTGAGATAACCCTTGCGGATGTGAGTCAGCTCAATGACGAGATAGCGATTTGGGCCGAGGATTTTCTGACGCAACACAGTGAGCAAAGTGAGGAGTACCGTTTTGAATTGGGCATTGCGCCGGAGGCGCTTAGGGAGCTCGCGGGCCGGTTGGGAACGGCTTGGTCACATCAGTTGGAGCTCGCCCAGCGACTCGAAGCTGCGCTTGATAATCGGCGCGATGAAATAGAGATAGCGCAGCGGGATACCCTCGACGCGTACCTGGTCAATGTTCAGGGAATGGTTGTTCGTGCTCAGGGCCAGCTCGATCTATGGCGCAGCTATGCCGAGGCGGTGAGTCAGGATCTCGAGGATCCATGGGTGCGGTGGCTGCGTCAGTCGCGGGGAGGCACGGGCGTTGATTTTTTTGCGAGCCCGATTTTAGCGAGAGATCTTCTCAGGGAGCATATTTGGCAGCGTGCCGCGGGGGTGGTTATGACCTCGGCCACCCTGTCCTCACTGGGTTCATTTGATCGACTGCAGGCCATGACAGGGCTGCCCGATGGCGCGCGCTATAAGCGTGTGGAAAGCCCGTTTAATACCCAGCAAGCGGTATTTTCCATCCCGCCCTTGCAACAAGAGCCGAGTGATGCCGATGCCCACACCGCCGAAATTATTGACCTTCTGCCAACGCTGATCGCCGAGGACCTAGGCGTGTTGGTGTTATTTAGCTCGCGTCGGCAAATGGACGCCGTGGTCATGGGCTTGGAGGGGGCGCTTCCTCATCGGCTGCTGGTTCAGGACAGTTTGAGCAAGAGTTTGCTGCTAGAGACCCACCGCGAGTTGGTTGATGAGGGGAAGCCAAGCGTGATCATGGGTTTAGCGAGCTTTGCCGAGGGGGTTGACCTGCCGGGGCCTTATTGCACCCATGTTGTCATCGCCAAGCTCCCCTTTGCGGTGCCTGACAATCCACGAGATGCCGCCCACGCCGAGTTGCTTGAGCAGCAGGGACGCAACGCCTTTATGGAAATTAGCGTGCCCGATGCCGCATTAAAACTCGTGCAGGCGAGTGGCCGCTTGTTGCGAACCGAAGAGGACAGCGGGCGAATCACGCTGCTTGATCGTCGCTTGCTGACGCGACGTTATGGGCGCGCCATCTTGGATTCTCTGCCCCGATACCACTTTAATTTGCCGGCCGTGCCCGCCCGTTAACCAACCCGCTTTTGTCGGATAAACACTGCGCTTATTCCGTTGGCGGTGTTCGCTAGAGAAAAGACGGCGGCGCTAACAAAAAAAGCCGCGAGGATAATCGCGGCTTTTTTGTTGGATCTTTGGCAGGGATTTGTTCAGTCCCAGCTGAGCGCTCCGCCGGTTTGATATTCGATAACCCGTGTCTCGAAGAAGTTCTTCTCTTTACGCAAATCCATGATTTCCGACATCCAGGGGAAGGGATTTTGCGCGCCGGGGAACTGCTCGGGCAATCCAATCTGGTTGAGTCGTCGGTTGCAAATAAATTGCAGGTACTCTTCCATCATCGACGCATTCATGCCCAGAACGCCGCGGGGCATCGTGTCGCGGGCGTAGGCGATTTCAAGCTCCGTGCCCTCGAGAATCATCTGGATGGCTTCCTGCTTGAACTCTTCGGTCCACAAGCTGGGATTCTCCAGTTTGATCTGATTGATGACATCGATACCGAAGTTGAGATGCATCGATTCGTCTCGAAGAATGTATTGGAATTGCTCCGCTACACCGGTCATCTTGTTGCGGCGACCCATCGACAGGATTTGAGTAAATCCACAGTAGAAGAAAATACCTTCAGTGACGCAATAGAAGCCAATTAGATTGCGTAGCAACTCCTGATCGGTTTGGGGCGTGCCGGTACGGAAGTTTGGATCTGAAAGGCTGTGGGTGTGGCTAATGCTCCACGCAGCCTTCGCCGCCACGGATGGCACCTCTCGATACATGTTGAAGACTTCGCCCTCATCCATACCTAGGGACTCAATGCAGTACTGGTATGCATGGGTGTGAATCGCCTCTTCAAAGGCCTGCCGTAACAGATATTGGCGGCACTCTGGGTTGGTGATGAGCCGATACAGCGCCAGCACCAGGTTGTTTGCCACAAGAGAGTCGGCTGTCGAGAAGTAGCCGAGGGAGCGCATCACGATTCGTCGCTCGTCCTCGGTCAGTCCGTCATTACTACGCCAGGTAGCAACGTCAGCAGTCATGTTGATTTCTTGCGGCATCCAATGATTGGCACAGCCATCGATATACTTCTGCCAGGCCCAGTCGTACTTGAAAGGCACCAGCTGATTTAGATCGGCGCGGCAGTTAATCATCGCTTTTTCATCGACGCTGACGCGAGCGGCGCCCATTTCTAGTTCTTCGAGACCAGGCGCTACATCGAGCTCTTCGAGTGCGGCTTTTGCGCGGTCGACGTTGGCCATCGCTGCCGCCGCTTCGGCGTCTGCGGCGACCCCCTCACGGTTCGCTGCCGAGACTGCCTCCTGCGGTGCAGGTGCTGGAGCTGGTTCAGCCAATGTCTCTACGGCTTTATCGACTACCGGCGCCGGTGGCGTCGCATTCAGCGCTTCTTCATTGTTGTAATCATCCCAAGTAAGCATTGTCATACTCCGTTAATTCATTCGGTTTGGTTATTGGCAAGCTTCACAGTCCGGATCGTCCAAGGAACACGCCTTGGGCACCGGTGCGGGTTGTGGCGCCGCCGTGGCGCCTGATGAAACAGCATTCAGTTTACCGGTCTCGACGGTCGACTTCTCTGTTCCTGTGGCTGCGAGTGAGCGCAGGTAGTAAGTCGTCTTGAGGCCACTGAACCACGCCATGCGATACGTCACGTCAAGCTTCTTGCCGCTGGCGTTGTTGATGTACAAGTTGAGGGATTGCGCCTGATCAATCCACTTCTGACGTCGGCTTGCGCTGTCGACCAGCCATCGTGGCTCAACTTCGAACGCAGTCGAGTACTTGGCTTTGAGGTCAGCGGGGATGCGGTCGATCGACTGCACTGAGCCATCGTAGTACTTGAGATCGTTAACCATCACTTTGTCCCACAACCCATGTGCTTTGAGATCTGCAACGAGGTAGGGGTTCACGACGGTGAATTCACCCGACAAATTCGATTTCACGTACAGGTTTTGATAGGTCGGTTCGATCGACTGTGAAACCCCCGTGATATTGGCAATAGTCGCTGTCGGCGCGATAGCCATCACGTTGGAGTTGCGCATGCCATTGGCGGCGACCTTGGTTTTAAGGGCATCCCAATCGAGGGTTTTGTCCTTGTTAACGGCGATGTACTGCTCGCCACGCTGTTGCACCAGAATGTCTAGCGAGTCCAGCGGGAAAATGCCTTGGCTCCACAAGGAGCCCTCATAGCTTGAGTAGCGTCCGCGCTCTTGCGCCAACTCGCTGGAGGCCTCGATCGCAAAGTAGCTGATAGCTTCCATGGAGCGATCGGCAAACTCAACGGCGCCTTCAGAGGCATAGGAAACGTCGATTTTGTACAGAGCGTCCTGGAAACCCATCAAGCCAAGGCCGATAGGACGATGACGCATATTGGATTGCTCTGCTGCTGGCACCGAGTAGTAGTTAATGTCGATGACGTTATCGAGCATGCGAATCGCTGTACGCACGGTCTTTCGTAGCTTGTCGACATTGAGTGCGCCGTTCTCGATATGCTGCGGCAAATTCACCGAGCCCAAGTTGCACACCGCTATCTCATCGGCGCTGGTGTTAAGCGTAATTTCGGTGCACAGGTTAGAAGAGTGCACGACACCCGTATGCTGTTGTGGGGAGCGCAGGTTGCACGGATCCTTGAATGTCATCCAGGGGTGACCGGTTTCAAAAATCATGCCGAGCATTTTGCGCCACAGATTTTGTGCTTTGAGGGTTTTGTGCAGTTTGAGCTGGCCGTTGCGCGCCATCTCTTCGTATTCGGCATAGCGGGTTTCAAAGGCGGTGCCGTAGAGATCGTGCAAGTCGGGCGCGTCGTTTGGTGAGAATAGAGTCCAGTCGCCGTCTTCAAATACACGCTTCATGAACAGATCGGGAATCCAGTTCGCGGTGTTCATGTCGTGAGTGCGACGTCGGTCGTCGCCGGTGTTCTTGCGCAGATCCAGGAACTCTTCTATGTCCAGGTGCCAGGTCTCCAGATAGGCGCAAACTGCTCCTTTGCGCTTTCCGCCCTGGTTTACCGCTACAGCGGTGTCATTCACGACTTTCAGAAACGGCACCAGGCCCTGACTCTTGCCATTGGTTCCTTTGATATAGGACCCCATGGCGCGTACCGGCGTCCAGTCATTGCCTAACCCGCCGGCGAACTTAGACAGCATGGCGTTGTCCTGAATGGCGCCATATATGCCGAACAAGTCATCGGGCACGGTGGTTAGGTAGCAGCTCGAGAGCTGGGACCGTAGGGTGCCGGCGTTGAAAAGCGTGGGCGTTGAACTCATGTAGTCAAAAGACGACAGCAGCTGGTAGAACTCAATGGCTCGCGCGTTGCGATCATCTTCACGAATAGACAGCCCCATCGCAACGCGCATGAAAAATACCTGGGGTAACTCGATGCGAATATCGTTTGCGTGGATGAAGTAGCGATCGTAGAGGGTTTGCAAGCCGAGATAGCTGAACTGTAGATCTCGCTCTGGCAGCAGCGCTTGTCCCAATTGATCGAGGTCGAATTCGAGCAATTCAGGCGACAGTAGCTCCAAGGCAACGCCGCGCTCGATAAAGGCGGAGAGGGCTGCCGGGTAATGTTGGGTCATTTCCTGTTGGGTGGCTGTCTCGGCCACGCCAAGAAAGCTCAACGCTTCGGCGCGCAGATCGTCTAGCAACAGTCTCGCCGCCGCATAGCTGAAGTTGGGCTCCTGTTCGATCAGTGTGCGCGCCGTAATCACCAGCGCGGTACTGACCTCGGTCGGGGTTACGCCATCGTAAAGATTGCGCAGCGCTTCATCGATAATGGCATTTTCGCTGACGTCGGTGAGACCGGCACAGGCTTCTCCAACAATGGTTTGGATCCGCGCGATATCCAGAGGCGCGCGGGTGCCGTCGGGCTGCACCACATTAATCGTGCTAGCCGTTGCCTCTGTCTCCGGTGACAGAGCCGCTTTGGCGGCGCGCTCCCGGGCTCGCTCTTCTCGATAAATAACATAGTCCCGTGCGATCTTGTGCTCGCCGGCACGCATCAGTGCCAGTTCCACCTGATCCTGAATGTCTTCAATATGGATGGTGCCGCCAGAGGGCATTCGCCGCTTAAAGGTTGTCATGACCTGTTCGGTTAGCTTCGCAACGGTTTCGTGGATACGACTGCTCGCCGCTGCGGTGCCACCCTCAACGGCCAAAAAGGCTTTTGTAATCGCTACGGAAATCTTGCTGTCTTCAAAAGTCACCACCGTGCCGTTGCGTTTGATGACGCGGAGCTGGCCGGGTGCTGTGGCCTGAAGTCTTGCTTGTTGTCCTACATCGGTGTTCGAGTCTGAGGTTGGGGCAGGAGAAGGCGTTGACGTCCCTACTTCTGTGCTTGTCTGCATCTTATTTGAGCCTCGTCAATGTCAAAAAAAGCCAGTAGCTGGCCTGCAATTTCCAGAATTGAGTTGTTGTTGTTTGAGTCTAGCGCTTTTTGGGGCCAAAACCCTATATGTTGGGGTTCATGGCCACCCAACCCCCAAGATAGGAGGGTATGGGCCGTAATGCAATACCGAAATCTGGGGGATTTCCTGTGGACAGGGTGTTAGCAGGGTCGCAGGTAAGTGCTAACTATTGCTTAAATTGTTTTAAATATTGAGAAGAAGGGCGGGGGATAGGGTGTGGATAGACAGCGGTTTTTTTTCATAAATTTGTCACCTGTGCCCGCGCTGAGTTCCAGCAGCCGGCGAGTTGAAGCAACAGTCGGGCTATTTTAACAGCAGCTCCATGAGTGCCTTCTGCGCGTGCAGTCGGTTCTCGGCTTCTTCCCAAATCACTGAGCCGGCGGCATCCATGAGTTCAGCGCTGATTTCCTCACCCCGATGAGCGGGCAGGCAGTGCATATACAGGGCATCGGACTCAGCGCGGGCGAGCAGCTCGGCGTTGAGCTGAAAAGGCGCCATCGCCTGCGCCCGGATGTTTTGCTCCTGTTCTTGCCCCATCGAGGCCCATACGTCGGTCACTAACAGATGACAGCCCTGCACAGCGTCCTTGGGGTCGTGCACGATGCGGACGCGATCGCCGTTTTGGGCCAGCAGATCGCCCGCAGGTTCGTACCCCTCGGGACAGGCTATGATCAGCTCGAAATCAAGTAATTTCGCGGCGTTCATGTAGGACTGGCACATGTTATTGCCATCCCCCAACCAGCACACGCGACGGCCCGCGATATCGCCGCGGTGCTCAAACCAGGTTTGCATGTCGGCTAGCAGCTGGCAGGGATGAAAATCATCGGTTAAACCATTGATGACCGGTACCTGGGAATGGGCTGCGAAGCGCTCCACGTCGCTGTGAGCAAAGGTGCGGATCATCACCAGATCGACCATCGAGGAGATGACGCGCGCCGAGTCTTCAATCGGTTCACCACGACCCAGCTGGGTGTCAGCTGAGGACAGAAATAGAGCGCTGCCGCCCAACTGGGTCATGCCTGCCTCAAAAGACACTCGGGTGCGGGTCGAGGCCTTCGCAAAGATCATCGCTAGCACTTTGCCCGAAAAGTTTGCGTGGGCAATCCCGCCGCGTTGCAGCGTCTTCAGTTCACTTGCCCGAGCCAGCAGATCCCGGCACTCGTTCGGCGAGAGGTCGTTGAGGGTCAAAAAGTGACGTGTCATGGTGTGTCCCGGGTTGTTTGGTTCAGTACCTGTGCGACGCCGGTGCCCAGTTCTCCGGCTTCATCGAGTGACATGACCAGAGGCGGCAGCAATCGGATGGTGTTGCCTGCGGTAACGTTCATAATAATGCCTCTGTCGAGCGCTCGCTGAACAAGTCCGTCGCTGGGTAGCGCGGTTTCGATACCTATCATTAGGCCCAGTCCACGAATGTCAGTGACGACGCGGGCATCCTCCAGTTCGGCTTCGAAGGCGGAGAGGATAGCCTGTCGAATGGGGTCCGCTTGAGACCACAGCGTCTCACTGGATAGGGTGTTAATTACCGTGCTGGCAACGGCGCAGGCTAGCGGGCTTCCGCCAAACGTTGTGCCGTGGTGGCCCGCTCCCAGCACCTCGGCTGCATTGCCCTTGGCTAAACAGACACCGATGGGAAACCCGTTGCCCAAGCCCTTGGCGGTGGTGAGCACATCCGGGGCGACCCCGAGCCGCTGAAACGCGTACAGAGCCCCGCAGCGGCCGTTGCCACTTTGGACTTCATCGAACATGAGCAGCCATTGCTGCTTATCACACAGGTCTCGGAGTTCCCGCAGGTACTGCTCTGTGAGCGGTCGCACGCCGCCTTCTCCCTGCACCGGCTCCACCAAAATGGCACAGATGTCGGTGTTGTCGGTCAAGGCTTTCAGGGCCGCCAGGTCTTCCCGCGGCACGCGGATAAAACCCGGCAGCATGGGCTCGAAATCGGCCTGCATGACATGACCTGCTGTGGCCGCCAAGGCGCCCATCGTTCGTCCGTGGAAGGCGCTCTCCAACACAATTATGGTGGGGATTTTTGCGCCGCGCTGATGGCCGTAGCGACGCGCGAGCTTTATTGCGGCCTCATTCGCCTCGGCGCCTGAGTTACAGAAAAAACTCGAATCCATGCCGGTGGCGCTGGTGAGTTCGGCGGCGAGTCGTTCCTGGGCCGGGATACGAAACAGATTGGAGGTATGCACCAAGGTGCTTGATTGCGTCGCAATGGTTTCGGTGATGGCCGGGTGGCAATGCCCCAGATTGGTCACGGCAATACCCGACAACCCGTCCAGATAACGCTGCCCGCGCTGATCCCACAGGATGGCGCCCGCGCCGCGACTAAAAGCCAGCGGCAACCGTTTGTAAGTGGGCATCAGGGCCGACATGATTTTCCTCGATGGTTTGGCGGAGACGACGGCGTAAAAAAGCCGGCTAGCATACTCGTTGTGTTCAGAAGGTCAAACTGCTCTCGGGGGCTTGTAATCTGCAAAAAACCCCACATTATAGGGGCGGGGTAGGGGAATGAGCCCGCGACCCGACTCAAGCGACGGCCCGCAGGAGAGCGCAATGGACATTATGGACACCATCAAGGATCAAATCACGGCAAATCGTGTGATCCTCTACATGAAGGGGTCTCCCAACCAGCCTCAGTGCGGCTTTTCCGCGCGAGCGGTGCAGGCGCTAGCGGCTGTTGGCGAGCGTTTTGCCTATGTCGACGTGCTGTCCAATCCAGAGATCCGTGCCAACCTTCCCAAATACGCGAACTGGCCAACCTTTCCCCAGCTTTGGGTCGATGGAGAGCTGATCGGCGGCTGTGACATCATCGCGGAGATGGATGAGTCAGGCGAACTGGCTGAGGTGATCAAGGGTAACGGTTGATCACGCGGGCGGTTTGACCGTTTTCATGGCGGTCTGGAGATAATTTTGCTCCCCGATCCGATCCATCAGTGATAGCTGGGTTTCCAGCCAGTCGATGTGTTCTTCCTCGGCATCCAGAATCCGCTGCACCAAGTCCCGTGAAATGAAATCTTTTACCGCCTCGCAGTGAGCGACCGCGGCTTTTAGATCCTCGTGGGCAATGTGCTCGAGCTTCAGATCGCACTCGAGCATTTCCCGGGGGTTTTCACCGATCATCAGCTTGCCGAGGTCCTGCAGGTTGGGTAGCCCTTCCAAAAACAAAATCCGCTCTACGAGCTCATCGGCGTGCTTCATTTCGTCTATGGATTCGTGGTACTCGTGGTCGGCCAGTTCGACCAGCCCCCAGTCTTTGTACATCTTGCTGTGCAAGAAATACTGGTTGATTGCCACCAGCTCGTTGTAGAGGATTTTGTTTAGGTGCTCGATGACTTTGGCATCGCCTTTCATGCTGGATATCCCTGGGTGGCTTTGGAGCCAAAAGTATAGCGTGAGGGATCGGCTTGGCCAAGCAAAAACCGCAATAAATATATGATTTTAAAAGAAATTTTTAATGAGAATCACTGTGATTCTCAGCCGCGTTTTCAGGCGTAGGCAAGGGCAGCTGGTGGTGTGGCCAGCTCATAAAACTGGCTGCTGGGCAGGGGAGCGAGTTCGGCGACGATGGCTCTGGCCAGTGCCTCGCAGGAGCCACATTGTGTGGAGACGCCCAGAGCCTCCTGCACGGCGTTAAAGCTACAGGCGCCAGCGGCTACCGCCGAAGCGATGGCTTTATCCGTCACACCTTTGCAGAGACATACATACATGGCGCCATCATATGCAATTGCGAATCATTGTCAACTGCATTTGCAACATACCGTCAATGAGTGATTGGCGCGGGTCCCCACGGCGCTGTGCACTGGCAGCAAGTCACTGACTTTTATACCTGGCCCGTGTCGGCCCCGTCCCAAAGCGGCGTATAATCCGCCGCTTGTGAACAGGGTGTCGCCACTGACGGCTGCGTATCTGACAACCCCAGACCAGAAAACCAAAGACCAGAAAACCCAAAAACAGGTAACCAAAGATCAGGTCATGACACAGCAGGCAACCAAAGAGCAGGCAATGACAGCAAACGATGTCGAGCAGCAGGTCCGCGAGCTGGCCCAGCAGGCCAAGCTGGCGGCCAGGGTGCTTGCCGGTGCCAGTGCGGCCAGTCGCAATGCCGCGCTGCTGGCGACCTGTGAGGCGCTTCACGAGCGCAGAGATAGCCTTCTCGAGGCCAATGCACTGGATATGGCGAGAGGCCGAGAAACCGGGCTTGATGCCGCCTTGCTAGACCGCCTTGAACTGACCCCGGTTCGTCTAGAAGGCCTGCTCAGTAGTCTGCAGCAGGTCGCTGCGTTGCCAGATCCCGTCGGCGCAATTGATCATGTGCGCACCATGCCATCGGGCATTCGGGTGGGGAAAATGCGCGTGCCCCTCGGGGTTATTGCGATCATTTATGAGTCACGCCCCAACGTGACGGTCGAGGCAGCGAGTCTCTGTCTCAAGGCCGGCAATGCCGCCATTCTTCGGGGGGGATCTGAAGCGATCGAGTCCAATCTTGCTCTGGGCGCCTGTCTGACCAAAGGCATGAACGCGGCAGGCTTACCCGCGGCTGCGGTACAGGTAGTGCCCACCACGGATCGTGCTGCGGTCGGTGCGTTGATTACCGCGTCAGAGAGTGTTGATTTGGTGATACCCCGTGGCGGAAAAGGGCTTATCGAGCGCATCTCCGGTTCGGCTACGGTGCCAGTGCTAAAGCATCTAGACGGTATTTGTCACGTGTATATTGACGGCGAGGCCGATACAGACAAGGCGCTTGCAATTACGCTAAACGCCAAGACCCAGCGCTGCGGAACCTGCAACACCCTCGAAACCCTGTTGGTGGCGGAAGCGGCGGCAGGTCAACTGCCCGCGATAGCCCAAGCTCTGGCGGCGGCGGGCGTTGAGCTTCGAGGGTGTGAGAGAGCTTTGGCATTGAGCCCGGATATCACGGTGGCGGCCACCGAGGAGGATTGGCAGACCGAATACCTCGCGCCGATACTGTCGGTGAAAGTCGTCGCTGATCTCGAGGCAGCGATGGCACATATCGCGCGTTATAGCTCGGGGCACACCGAAAGCATTGTGACCGAGAACCATTCGGTGGCAATGCGGTTTTTGAGAGAAGTGGACTCCAGCTCGGTCATGATTAACGCGTCAACCCGATTCGCGGATGGGTTTGAATATGGTCTCGGGGCGGAGATCGGTATTTCGACGGATAAGTTGCACGCTCGTGGTCCCGTCGGTCTAGAAGGCTTGACCTCCAGCAAGTATGTTGTTTTCGGCGATGGCCACATTCGTCAGTAAGCGATGACCGCAATAGGCATTTTGGGCGGTACCTTCAACCCGGTACACATCGGTCATTTGCGGGGGGGGATCGCCGCCCGTGAGGCCCTGGGCTTAGAAGCCTTGCGTTTTATGCCGGCGTCTTTGCCGCCGCTCAAAGACGCGCCCGCGGTGAGCGCAAGCCACCGTATGGCGATGCTTGCGCTCGCACTTGAGGGATTGCCGGGGCTCAGCGTCGACGGACGCGAGCTTGAGCGCGCGGGCCCGTCCTACACTGTCGACAGTCTTCGTGAAATTCGGGACACGATGGGCCACACCGCATCTATCACTTTTATCCTCGGCGGCGATAGCGCGGCGCAGCTGCATCGTTGGCATCGTTGGCGAGAGATCACTTCTTTGGTTAACCTGGCGATCCTTTCGCGACCGGGCTCCCCAGAAGTTGAAGACGCGGAGGTGCTCGCCTGGCTAAAGGAACATGAGCTCGCGCTCGATCAGTGGCAGCACCCCGAAAAAGGCGCTGTTTGTTGGCTCGAGCAACCCCTGCTAGACGTTTCCTCTTCGGCACTTCGCGATATGATCGCACGGAGAAAAAACGTGTCATTTCTCCTGCCGCCAGCCGTAATAGAGTATATTGAGGTTCATGGTCTATACCGTTTCTAAACATGCTCCCCCGCCCATTAGGATGATGGCGTGACGCAAGCGCTGCACGCCGCGGGCGACCCCCTGACAGACCTGGTGCTCGATGCCCTCGATGATATGAAGGCATTAGATCCGGTAGTTATCGATGTCAAAGCACTCAGCTCCGTCATGGATTTTATGGTGGTTGCCAGTGGCACCTCGACTCGGCATGTAAAATCCCTTGCCGACAATGTCATCACCAAAGCAAAAGAGACAGGCACTCGCCCCATTGGGGTTGAGGGCGAGAATGCGGGTGAGTGGGTGCTGGTGGACTTTGGCGATGTTGTGGTGCACGTCATGCAGCCTGCGACACGGAGCTTCTATGACCTCGAGCGGCTTTGGACCGCAGCGCCCGACGCTGACTGATGCGTATCCGGGTCCTGGCCGTCGGCACGCGTATGCCAGCCTGGGTCAATGAGGGCGTCGCGGAGTATGAGAAACGGCTTCCACGAGAGTTTCAACTTGAGTGGGTGGAGGTGCCTCCGGCCAAGCGGCAGGGTGAGCGTACCGAGCTCTTGCTGGCCAAAGAAGCGGAGAGCCTGCAGCGTCAGCTGAAGCCGGCAGAACAGTTGGTGATTCTCGACGTTGCAGGGCAGGTGATCAGCACCGAGCAGATGGCAGCGACTTTTGCTGAATACCAAATGACAGGGACAGGCATCGCGATTGTGATTGGTGGCCCTGACGGCGTCGCGCCCGAGCTGCTGGCGCAAGCGTCTCAGCGTTGGTCCTTGGGTAGAATCACGCTCCCCCACCCCCTTGTAAGAGTGGTGCTTGCGGAGCAACTGTACCGCGCATGGTCGATCAATGCGCGCCACCCCTACCATCGAGGCTAAGCCGTGTTTGTCGCCAGAGATGTGCTGAGGGATATTTATCGGGAGGCCGCCATCAATCGGCAGCGGGTTGTTGTTGCTGCCGTTATTGTTGTCGTGGCTTTGGTGCTCTTGGGTTACCGTTATTACGACTTACAAATAGTCGACTACCAGCAATTTCTTACCCAGTCTGAGCGAAATCGGGTGCGCTTGGAGGCGATCCCGCCGACTAGAGGCCTCATCGTTGATCGAGCCGGCCGCCTTCTTGCCAACAATGAACCCACCCATGCCCTGGCGGTGGTGATTGAGCGCGTTGAAGACGAGGCGGCATTGTTTGAGCAACTCAAGTCCTTGATTACCATTTCAGAGGATGATCTTGAACGCTTTTCCGATCGCCGGCGCCGGCGTCGTCCTTATGATCCCGTACCGCTAAAACTTCAGCTGACTGATGAGGAGATGGCTGTTATCGGCGTGCACCGTCACCATCTCCCAGGGGTGACGCTGGAGGCTCGGCTAACCCGATCTTATCCTTACGGAGGTTTGTTAAGTCATGTCCTCGGCTACGTGGGACGTATTAACGAGCGCGAGGCATCGACGATTGACCCCGAAAATTACCGCGGTACCCTGCACCTCGGCAAGGTTGGTCTTGAGCGGCGCTACGAGGACGAATTGCACGGCTTGGTGGGAAGTCAAAACATCGAAGCCAATGCGCACGGGCGTGTGCTGCGGGTTCTCGAGCGGCAGGCACCCAGAGACGGGGACCAACTTACGCTGTACCTCGATCTGGAGTTGCAGCGGGTGGCGGCTGAAGCGCTGGGTGACCAGCGGGGCGCTGTGGTAGCGCTGGATCCCCGTGACGGGGGTATTCTGGCGCTGTATTCCAATCCGGGTTTTGATCCTAATTTGTTCGTCAACGGCATTAGCCAAAGTGATTACGCAGGCCTTCGTGACTCCCCCGATACGCCGCTGCTCAACCGGACGGTACAGGGCCAGTATCCGCCGGGGTCTACCATCAAGCCGATGTTGGGGTTAGCGGGCCTTGAGCTCAATTTGGTGGAGCCCGATACCGCGATTCCGGATCCCGGATGGTACACACTGCCGGGGGATAGCAGGCGATATCGTGACTGGATTCTGCGCATCAGAGGGCGAGGCCACGCTGACGAAGTCGATCTGAAGATGGCCATTGCGCAATCTTGTGACGTCTACTATTACGACCTCGCTCGACGGATGGGTATCGATGCCATCGCCGAGGCGCTGGCGCCCTTTGGTCTGGGGGAAAAAACCCAGATAGACATCACCAGCGAGCAACAGGGGATCTTGCCGAGCACAGCTTGGAAGCGAAGCCGTATGGGCCAGCCCTGGTATCCCGGCGAAACACTGAGTGTGGGGATTGGTCAGGGTTATATGCTGGCGACACCGGTGCAGCTGGCCCAGGCAGTGATGGTGGTCGCGAACCGGGGCACGTCCTTCCGGCCCGCACTTGTGCGTCAGGTAGGCGAGACTACGGTGGCTCCTGTGCCACGACCTGCGGTAGTGGCCGATGAGTCCCACTGGGCGGCGGTTATCGCTGGCATGATGGACGTGGTGCACCACGAGAGGGGTACTGCAGCGTCCATCGCGAAGGGACTTTCCTACACCATTGCAGGTAAAACAGGCACCTCTCAAGTCATAGGCATTGCGCAGGATGACGTCTATGACGAGGAGGAAATCGCTGAACGCCATCGCAATCATGGGTGGTTTGTTGCCTTCGCACCCGTGGATGAGCCGCGTATCGTTGTTGTGGTCTTGGCGGAGAATGGCGGCGGCAGCAGTGCTGCTTACCCCGTTGCGCGCCGAGTATTGGACGCGTGGATGGAGGACCTCAGCGATGTCTGATTACGATCGAAACCTGCCCGGTCACGATCGTGATTTCGCGCGCGCCATACCGATCGCGCAGCTACTTCATCTGGATGTATGGTTATTGCTTCCGGTCCTGCTTGTTATCTGTGGCGGTCTATTCGTTTTGTACAGCGCGTCTGACGGCAGTACTGCGACGCTGATGCGCCAGCTTAGAAATTTTGCGATCGCATCGGTCGCCATGGCGGTCGCCGCACAAATTTCCGTGGATCAATATCGCCGATGGGCGCCCGCGCTTTACTTGGTGGGACTCGCCCTGCTTGTTGCGGTCGTTTTTTTTGGGGTGGGGGCTAAAGGCGCTCAGCGTTGGTTGAGCTTGGGTTTCATTCGGTTTCAGCCCTCAGAGCTCATGAAGCTGGCGATGCCATTGATGGTCGCTTGGTGGTACACCAAATACGGCGTGCCCCCGAGACCGATACCCCTGCTGGGGTCTTTATGTCTGGTGCTGCTACCGGCGGCATGTATCGTTATTCAACCTGATCTGGGCACGTCGCTATTGGTTGCGGCGAGCGGCCTGTTTGTTGTGTTTATTGCCGGCATCAGCGTGTGGTACCTGCTTGCGGCCGTCGGGTTGGTCTCGATCAGCGCTTGGCCCGCTTGGATGTATCTTCTCAAAGACTACCAAAGGCAGCGAATTTTGACCTTGTTCGACCCTGAGTCTGATCGCTTGGGTGCGGGCTGGAATATCATTCAATCCAAGACCGCCATCGGCTCCGGGGGTTGGTCGGGTAAGGGCTGGCTTCAGGGCACGCAATCTCATCTCGACTTTCTACCTGAGAGCCAAACAGATTTTATTATTGCCGTGCTTGCAGAAGAGTTTGGTTTGCGTGGTGTTCTCATTTTGCTCCTGGGATACGCACTGATCGTGGCGCGGGGATTTTGGATTGGATTTACCGCTCAAACCACCTTCGCGCGCTTGGTCGCCTCATCGATCACGATGACGTTTTTCGTCTATATTTTTGTGAACATTGGTATGGTCGCCGGTGTCTTACCCGTTGTGGGCGTACCGCTGCCCCTGGTCAGTTTTGGCGGGACGTCGATTGTCACCTTGATGTTGGGTTTCGGTGTGCTGATGGCTATCAGTACCGAGAAAAAAATGATCACTCAGTGATAAAGATTTCGGCAGGTTTTTTAGGAGAACCTATGAAGCACTTCACAGCAAGTCGGTTTTGGATCGTTCTGGTGGCCCCTTTGCTGATTGCCTTTATGCATCCCGCGCAGGCTAACTATCTGGATAGACCCGAGCTGAAGGCCGTTGTAGAAAAGGTGGCTGCTGAAGGAGTCGATCCGGCGTGGGCGACACAGATCCTGGCCGACGCCGAGCGAAAACAGAGCATTCTCGATGCCATCGCGCGGCCGGCAGAAAAAACCAAGCCATGGCATGAGTACCGTGAAATTTTTATCACTGATAAGCGTATTCAAGGGGGCGTTGATTTTGCCCATGAACACGAAGAGGCTCTGTCTGTGGTGTCGGAAAATACAGGCGTCCCTGCTGAAGTTATTGTTGCCATTATCGGGGTAGAGACCTTTTATGGTCGCATCACCGGCAGCTATCGCGTTATCGATGCCCTCGCCACCTTGGCATTTGATTACCCCAAACGATCTTCCTTTTTTACGGGCGAACTGGAGCATTTTTTGGTGCTTGCCTATCACAGCGGTAAGGATCCCCTTTCCTTAAAGGGGTCGTACGCAGGAGCGATGGGGTACGGTCAGTTCATGCCCTCGAGTTACAGAGCCTACGCCAAGGCATACCAGGGAGACGGTGCAGCGGATATTTGGAGCTCGCCCAGTGACGCGATTGCGAGCGTTGCCAATTATTTTATTGCCCATGGCTGGCAAGCCGGTCAGCCGGTTGCGGTGAAGGCGCATGGTGAGGGTGCTGCCGAGGAAGTCTTCAACCAAGGTTTGAAACCGAAGTACACCGTCGGGGAGCTGGCCGAGCTGGGTGTTGCGCCGCTCTCGCCAACTGACATCAGCGTTTTCGCGACACCGATTCAGTTTGAATTGGAGGATGGACACGAATACTGGTTGGGTTTTAAAAATTTCTATGCCATCACTCGCTACAACCACAGCGCGATGTACGCTATGAGCGTCTGGCAGTTGGCTCAAGCCATTGCAGCCAACCTCTGATTCAAATGGGGGTGTTGGGCTTTGTGTCCAGTTGCGGGATGGATAGAGGGTCGACCCTCGCTCGAGGGTTGTTGATCGTTATTACCCTGCTGGCAGCGTGCAGTGTGCCCGAGGAGCGGCCCGACCGACTGCCCCCGCCCATTGACCCGGCAGCGGTTCCCGACGCCGTGCCCACAGCCGATCCTATCCGTGCCGCGGGAAACACGAGCCCTTATGAAATTAACGGCAGGACCTACCGGGTCCTGGCGAGTGCGGCGGGGTATGAGGAAGACGGCGTGGCCTCGTGGTACGGGTTGAAATTTCACGGGCGTCCGACAGCAAATGGTGAGCGTTTCAGTGTCTATGGACCTACGGCCGCGCACCGGTCATTGCCTATCCCTACCTATGTCCGTGTCACCAATCTTGAAAATGGGCGGCAGATGGTCGTGCGTGTCAACGATCGGGGGCCGTTTCATGACGAGCGCTTGATTGACTTGTCCTATGGGGCCGCGCTCAAGTTGGGCTTCGCGGACCAAGGTACAGCAAAGGTACGCATTACCGTGCTGTCGGTGGCGGGGGTGGATGACCTCCGAGGCGGGTTCGATGCCGGCGCGTCTCGGTACCTCCAGCTCGGTGCCTATGCAAGTATCGAAGCTGCTGAAGCTCTCGCTGAAAGGGCTCGGCGGGCTATCGGTGTATCGGCGACTGTCGTGCCGGTGGAGACCGGATCGGGGCTGCTGTACCGGGTTCGACTGGGTCCTTACCCCGATGACGCCCAGCTCGCGTCAGACCAGCAGGCGCTCGAGGCTTCGGACCTCCCCAGAGGCAGCATCGTCGTAGATTCGGCGACCTGATGCATCGGGTTTTGATCCAGCCAGCACCACTGCTACCATGCGCCCCTCATCATTGGTAAACGAACCCCAACCAGACAAGAGGTAGTTGATGCTGCGCTTCGTTTTGCTGTTACTCATGAGCACTGCTGCAGGTGCCGCGTCATTGGTGCCTGCGCCACCCACTATCAATGCTGACGCCTATTTGCTCATTGACTACACTACCGGAGAGACCCTTGTCGCTCACAATGTCGACGAGCGGTTGCCTCCAGCGAGCCTGACCAAACTGATGACGGCTTATATATTGGCTGAGGAAGTGGACGCTGGGCGACTTTCGCTAGATGACAATGTAACGGTGAGTCGAAATGCCTGGTCACAAAACCCGACCTTCAGGGGATCGTCACTCATGTGGATTGAACCGGGCAAGCCGGTGACCGTGGGAGAGCTGGAGAAAGGCATCGTTATCTCATCCGGCAACGATGCGACCGTGGCCATTGCAGAACATATCGCCGGTAGTGAGGAAGCATTTGTCAGCCTCATGAATAACTATGCCGAGGCGTTGGCACTGACCGCCACCCATTTTGAAAACACCCACGGGCTACCCAACCCGGATCATTTGACGTCGGCTCGAGACCTTGCTGTTCTCGCGGCGGCTACCATTCGCGATCACCCCGAGCGCTATAAGGTTTACAAGCAGCAGTCCTACACCTACAACGACATTACGCAGTACAACCGAAATCACCTCCTGCGTGAGGATCCCAGCGTAGACGGCTTGAAGACAGGGTATACCAGTGTCGCCGGTTACGGACTGGTTGCCTCGGCTGAGCGTGAGGGTATGCGCCTGATCTCGGTCGTACTGGGCAGTAACAGCACGCGGAGTCGGAAAGCGGAGACCCGCGCCTTGCTGAACTACGGTTTTCGCTTCTACCAGAATGTCACGCCCCTCACTGCCGAGCTGTCGCTGGGAGAGACTCGACTTTGGAAGGGGCTAAAAGATACTGTTTCGGGGGGTGTTCTCACCGCGCCGACGCTCACGATGCCGCGCTCAAACGCGGCGACCGAGGTGGTGGCCACCTTCGCGGATCCTATTTTGGCGCCATTAAAACGCGGTGATGAGATCGGGCTAGTGCAGGTTTTTCTGGATGGGGAATTGCTCTTTGAGCAACCGCTGCAAGCCTTAGAAGACAGCGAGGCTGCAGGGTTCTTCAAGCGCCTCTGGGACAGTTTTAAGCTATGGTTTTCGCAGTTGTTTGTGTAGCCACAGCTTAGGCAATGAGATGACAGAAGAATCAGTCACAATTGAATTTCCCTGCGACTACCCGATCAAGGTTCTGGGTCGGGCGCGGGAGGATTTTCAAGCGGTCATTCTGGAGGTGTTTGAGCTCCATGCCCCGGGGTTTGACGCCGAGGGTATTCAGGTACGTGCTTCAAGTGGGGGGCGCTTTACCTCGATCACGGTGACGATATTCGCTACCGGTCCACAACAACTGACGTCCTTACATGAGGCCCTCATGGCAACCGGTTTGGTGTCCATGGTGCTGTGACGGCGGGTATGGAGCGACATTTTCTCGGCAAAGTGAATTACCAGAGCACGTTTGAGGCGATGAAGCGCGTCACCCGAGAGCGCGATGAAAATACGCCCGACCAGTTGTGGTTGTTGCAGCATGACCCCGTTTTTACCCAAGGTATTTCAGGTAAGGCAGAGCACCTCCTCGATCCTGGTGACATTCCGGTCGTGCAAATTGACCGTGGCGGCCAGGTGACTTATCACGGACCGGGCCAGTGGGTGGTCTACGTGCTGTTTGATTTGCGGCGAGCCAATATGAACGTGCGGCAGCTCGTGACGAATCTTGAGCAGGCCGTTATTTCCCTACTTAAAAGTTATGAGCTCTCCGCCGCTGCCGATCCGGCGGCGCCCGGTGTGTATGTGGACGGTAGCAAAATAGCATCATTAGGTCTCAAGGTGAGTCGAGGGTGCAGCTATCACGGTCTGGCCCTCAATGTGGCGATGGATCTGTCGCCCTTTTCGCGGATTAATCCCTGTGGATACCCGGGGCTAGAAGTGGTTTCAATGGCTTCGCTATTGCCGACGCAACCTTTATCGATGGATCAAGTGGGTAACGATCTCCTCGATCATGTCGAGCGGCACCTGTTAGGGACTTAGTGCCCGCGACTTCGTGTCAGCGGCTTAGTGATGGCGAGGCTGGTGAGTCGCTGGCATAATCGCGCCGCCATTGAGGAGTAACCATGTCAGATACCGAGGCCGATCTCCAGCGAGATATCGCCGCGCGACGCACGTTCGCAATCATTTCCCACCCGGATGCGGGCAAGACCACCATGACGGAGAAATTGCTGTTATTGGGGAGCGCTATTCAGGTGGCGGGTTCGGTCAAGGGCAAGCGCGGTCCGCAGGCGACATCCGATTGGATGTCTTTGGAGCAAGAGCGCGGCATTTCTGTCACCTCATCGGTGATGCAGTTTCCTTACCGAGAACGTATCGTCAATCTTCTGGATACCCCCGGGCACGAGGATTTTTCAGAGGACACCTATCGAACCCTGACCGCTGTTGATTCCGCTTTGATGCTGATCGACGGTGCCAAAGGTGTCGAGGACAGAACCATCAAGCTGATGAATGTGTGCCGTTTGCGGGACACGCCGATCGTCAGTTTTGTTAATAAGCTAGACCGAGATATTCGAGATCCTATTGAGCTGCTTGACGAGATTGAAGCGGTGTTGGGAATCGCAGGAGCCCCTATCAATTGGCCTATTGGCATGGGCAAAGAACTCAAGGGCGTTTACAACCTCTATACCGACACCCTGCACCTCTTTGAAGCAGGTCACAACGCCATCTTGCCGCCGGATCATCAAATTTCAGGGCTTCAAAGTGATGAGGCCAGGGCACTGCTCGACGATCAATATGACAGTTTCTGCGAGGAAATAGAGTTGGTACGGGGAGCGAGCCACGAATTCAATCTAGAGCAGTTTCTCGCGGGCAAACTGACGCCGGTGTTTTTTGGCACTGCGCTGGGCAACTTTGGTGTGCGAGAAATGTTGGACCAGTTTGTTGAATGGGCCCCTAAACCCTTGTCACGGGCGACCCAGTCGAGAACTGTCGACCCCTTTGAGCGGCACTTCTCGGGCTTTGTGTTCAAAATTCAGGCAAACATGGATCCCAAGCACCGAGATCGCATTGCGTTCTTGCGGCTGTGCTCCGGTCGGTATGAAAAGGGCATGAAAATTCGGCACGTTCGTGCCAATAAGGACGTCAAGATTGCTGATGCGGTATCTTTCAAAGCCGGGGAGCGTGTGCTGGTCGACGAGGCCGTTTCCGGGGATATTATCGGGCTCCATAACCACGGCACGATTCAGATAGGAGATACCTTTACTATCGGTGAGGACCTGCAGTTTACGGGGATACCGCATTTCGCCCCCGAACTTTTCAGGCGCATCCGTCTAAAAGATCCAATGAAGATAAAGGCGCTGCAAAAAGGCCTTCAGCAGTTATCTGAGGAGGGATCGACCCAAGTGTTCTCGCCCCTTACCTCGACAGACTTGATTGTGGGTGCGGTGGGACAACTTCAATTTGATGTGGTCGCATACCGGTTGAAGGACGAATACAAAGTGGAGGCAATTTACGAGCCGGTAAATGTTTTCACGGCGCGCTGGATCGAAGCGGATGATGCTCGCAAGCTCGAGGACTTCAGAAAAAAAGCCGCCGACAATTTATCGGAGGATGGCGGCGGCTACCTGACCTATCTTGCGCCTACTCGGGTCAACCTGTCTTTAATGGAAGAGCGCTGGCCCGAAATTCGGTTTCGCGAGACCCGCGAGCACTGATTTCCAAAGAGCTTGGATCCCCCGTACTACCGGGCTTATGGCGTTAGAGTAGCTCCGCGATATCTTTGGCGATGGCCGCAGGCTTGGCCTGTGAACCATAGCGCTTTACTACCTTGCCATCCCGGTTGATAAGGAACTTGGTGAAGTTCCACTTGATGCGTTCGGTACCCATGAGGCCTTTCGCCTGGTTCTTCAGCCAGCTGTAGAGGGGGTGAGTGTCTGCGCCGTTGACGTCAATCTTGGCAAAAATGGGGAACGTCGCGCTAAAACGTGTGGTACAAAATTCAACGATCTCTTCGTTGCTTCCTGGCTCCTGGCCGCCAAATTGATTGCAGGGGAACGCTAATACGTCAAAGCCTTTTGCATGGAAGTCCTCCTGCAGCTTTTCCAAGCCCTCGTATTGTGGCGTGAAGCCACATTTCGATGCGGTGTTGACGATGAGTAACACCCGCCCGCTAAACTCATTGAGGGAGACATTCTCTCCTTGTGAGTTTTCGGCTGAGAAGTCATAAATTGTTGACATGTCGGCTCCCTAAACGACCTGATTATTTGATAGGTGAGCCATCAGTGTAACGCGTTACCCGCGCAGATAGCTCTCTATTTCGAAGTCAGTGACTCGGCGCTGAAACTCTGCCAACTCTTGTTTCTTGGTATGTACGTACAACGTTTGAAACTCTTCGCTAAGATAGGTGGCGATCAGTGCGGATTGCTCAAACGTCATGATGGCTACGTCCATAAGGCAAGGTAGATCCTCAGCGTTGTGTTTCATCTCCCAAGCATTGCCATCCACAGGACTCGGAGGTCTGAGTTTGTTGTCGATGCCATGCAAGATACCGGCCAACACAACCGCGAGCACCAGGTAGGGGTTGGCGTCTGCTCCGGCGACTCGGTGCTCGATTCGCTTGGCTGTGGGCGGCCCTGCCGGCACTCGCAGGGCGGTTGTTCTATTGTCATAGCCCCAGGTTGGGACGGTGGGCGCATGATTCCCGGCCTGAAATCGGCGATAGGCGTTAAAACTTGGTGCGAACAGCAGCATAGAGTCCGGCATCAGGGCGAGGCAGCCGGCAATGGCCTGGCGAAGCAGCGGACTTCCTTTCTCGGTGTCATTGTTGAACACGTTACCGCCCTTTTCATGGAGCAAGCTGCAGTGCACGTGCATGCCATTACCGGCTTCGTTATCGATAGGCTTGGGCATAAAGCTCGCGATAAGGCCATAGCGGCTGGCGACAGTTCGAATACCGCGTTGCATGCGCACAATTTGATCAGCAAGGGCCATTACGTCGTCGCTGTGAGCCATATTAATTTCAAATTGCGCTGGGGCTGACTCCTTGATAATGCCCTCATAGGGTAGCCCCTGGACTTCAAAGGCCTCGCGAAGCTCATCCAGCATCTCACCGTGTCGGTCAAGCTCATCGAGGGCGTATAGGTTGCCGCCAAGAGTCTCGTGTTGAGTGAGCGCCTCTCGGAGGGGACGGCCGTGCCCCGGGTCGGGCAGTAAACTGAATTCGAGTTCGGCTGCCATGCAGGGAACCAGTTCGCGGTCTCGGCAACGATCCACGAGTCTGGCCAGCACCTGCCGTGGGTCGCCGAGGTAGGGGGAGCCATCTTCATTGACCATGGTCATGATGAGTTGACCCTGGTCAATGCCCCGCTTGGACAGAATGGGCCGCAGGGATTCCTCGACCGCCAAGCAATAGCCGTCAATATCCCCATTGGCGTGGGCAAGGGCAGGAATATCCCGCCCCCAGATGTCGAGGCCCAAGGCAGACTTCGGTAACTTCAACCCATCCTTCAAGACGGACTGTATTTTGCCTCGAGGGATCCATTTTCCCCGCGCGACCCCATTGCAGTCGGTGATCAAGGCTTCGATCATCGCGACAGACGGGTAGGCCTGTAGGAATAGTTCAACTTCCCTGTGCATGTCATATCCGGTGCTTACAACAGAACCTGACATGTTGGCCTGCGCGGCAAGGCGGGGCAATGACCCAAACTGGGCATTGCGAGGCTGTACGGCGGTGTCAGTTCATGTAAACCGACAGCGGATCGTTGCCTTGCGCCTCCCCAATATAGGGCATGCTATTGATAAACAAGGCAAAAAGATCAGCCTGGCAGCTGACATCGAGCTTTTTATAGATCGACTTTCTATGGCGCCGCACGGTCTCGAGAGAGATATCGAGTCGCTCGGCGGAGGTATCCGCGCCGTACCCGCGGAGCAGGAGTTCCAGCACTTCCCGCTCCCTAACACTGACATGGTCGCTACCAAAGGTTTTAAACGCCACGTCAATTTGGGCGTCAAGACCCGGTTGCAACAGGTTGGTCACCACGAAGTCGTCCCGATGACAGTGGGATTTTATGGCGGCGGCAATTGGTTCGGCGAGGGTATAGAGCAAATCGTATTCCTCTTTGTGGAAGTCGGTTTGTTCATTGAGCCGCATAATGCAAAAGTTGACCACGCTTCCATCGTCGAGTCGTGTCAGGAAGATGATCTCGTCGCGGGTATCGGTTTCCGCGTAGTAATGCCTGAAGTAACTGCTGTCCTCGAAATTTGTGCCTGTGAGCCTGGCGAGTCGGTAAATACTGCTGCGAGGACTGCTCATCGAAATTTGGTAAAACGGGTCTTCCCGATAAGGCCCTTCTAAATAACGGTCGATTTGCAAAGGTACCGCGTGATCGGGAATCTCGTGGTACAAGATACGGGGGGGAAGGTCACGGTGATAGAGCCAGACCTGGGGATATTCGTGCGGGACCTGAGCGCCAAGAGCGCTGAGGAGCTGCGGGAAAAAATCTTCCTCCCCGATAGCTGCAATGGTTTTGGCGAGATCTACGTTCCAGCGTGTGAAACTTTTGAGATCAACCACGACCAGTACCCTGTTTTGGGGCGCAACCCCGGTGGATTGAATTTACCAAGGTAAATCGTCGATTTTCCAGTGGTTTTCCCACGCGATGCGGACTTTGTCACTGTAAACGCGGCTCCCGGATGATCCATTGTAGGCCGCCAGCGCTGTTTCGAGGTCACCTTGCTCTCGATTCAAATAAAATTGCAGGATCCGACAGCCATAGCGCAGGTTGGTCAGCATGTCAGTCAAATTATCGCCGGCGCGTCCAATTTCCTCCCGCCAGAAGGGCATAACTTGCATATACCCCTGCGCGCCGACACGTGAGATGGCGAAGCGGTCGAAATGGCTTTCCACCTCGATCACAGCAAGTACCAGCTCGGGGGGTAAATCAGCAGCCGTTGCTTCACGATGGAGCGTCGTAAGAAATTCAACCCGCATGGCGTCGTCGGGCATGAAGGGGAGGAGTCGCGTCTGCATGTCGATCAGCCATACTTCAGCGTCAAAGCGGTCCTCAAAGCTGGACGCTTGATTGATCGATTCGTTTAAAAAGCGCCGCAGCGCCGCGCGGTCGTCTTGCGCGCTCGACGGGGTGCTCTCAGCGAGCCCAACAAGCAGCGCAAGGCTCCAGGCATAGGCAGCAGGTCTAGCCCATGCCCAGCCGCTGGGTAATATTTTGCAGGGCATCTGCCAATGGGATTTTCGTTGCGTCTGTTTCACGGCGCCCCTGTATTTCAACGGCCCCCTCGGCCAGCGACCGATCCCCAAGGGTGACTCGCACGGGGATGCCGATCAGTTCCATCTCCGCAAATTTTACGCCGGGTCGCTCTTTTCGGTCATCGAGGAACACCTCGACACCCAGATCAGTAAGCTGTGTGTACAGGTTCTCAGTAGCATCGGCAACTTCGGTTGATTTTTCGAGACCCAGAGGGACCAAGGCGACCTGGAAGGGTGCCATTGATTCGGGCCAAATGATGCCTCGATCGTCGTGATTCTGCTCGATAGCAGCGGCAACGATACGGGTCACGCCGATACCGTAGCAGCCCATCGCCATGTGAACAGATTTACCCTGCTCATCAAGAACAGAAGCTTGCATGGCCTCGCTGTATTTGGTGCCGAGCTGAAAAATATGGCCCACTTCAATTCCCCTACGAATTTCCAGTGTGCCGTTACCGCAGGGGCTTGGATCTCCAGCAACAACTTCGCGCAGGTCGGCCACTTCGTGACCGTCGACGTCGCGATCCCAATTGGCCCCACGGTAGTGAACGCCCTGCTTGTTGGCGCCGCAGACAAAGTTGCGGATGACCGCTGCTGAGCTATCCACAATCACGCGACAGGAGAGGCCTACAGGACCCAGAGAGCCAAAGCTGGCCCCCACGGCGGCGCTGACCGCGGCTTCATCCGCCATTTTTAGCGGCGAGGCTACCCCCGGCAGTTTTTCTGCTTTGATGGCATTGAGTCGATGATCGCCCCGCAGAACAAGGGCGATTAGCTCGTCCTGCTCACCCGCGATGAACAGCGTCTTTACGGTCTGCTCGATAGCAATATCGTGTTGCTTGACCAAATCATCGATGGTTTTTACCGAGGGTGTATCGAACGGCGTGAGCGATTCGGGTTCAGAGTGACCGGGGCTAGCAGGTGCAACCGCGGCGGCGAGCTCTACATTGGCCGCGAAGTCACTGCCATTGGAGAAGGCGATGGCGTCTTCCCCAGACTCAGCCAACACGTGAAATTCATGCGAGTGACTGCCACCAATACTGCCGGTATCCGCCTCCACCGGGCGAAAATCCAGCCCGAGTCGAGTGAAGATGGCCGTATAGGCTTGGTGCATTCGCCAATAGGTTTGCTCAAGAGATGCTTGGTCGATGTGAAAAGAGTAGGCGTCCTTCATGATGAATTCCCGCGAGCGCATGACGCCAAAACGCGGCCTAATCTCATCGCGAAACTTCGTTTGAATTTGATAGAAATTGATCGGCAGCTGCTTGTAGCTCTTGATCTCGTTACGCCCTATGGTGGTGATGATCTCTTCGTGGGTTGGGCCGAGACAGAAGTCCCGCTGATGCCGATCCTGAAGTCGTGCCAACTCGGGTCCATACTGTTCCCAGCGACCCGACTCCTGCCACAGCTCTGCAGGTTGAACCACGGGCATCGAGAGCTCAAGCGCACCGGCGCTGTTCATTTCTTCACGAATGATTGCTTCCACCCGTCGAAGAACGCATACCCCTAGCGGCATCCAGGTGTAGATGCCCGCGGCTATCCGGCGAATAAGACCGGCACGCAGCATCAGCTGATGGCTGATTACCTCTGCGTCTGCGGGGGTTTCTTTAAGCGTTGAAAGTAAAAATTCGCTTGCGCGCATTGGGTGGACGACTCTGTGAAAGGGCTATTAATTCTACGGATGTTCTGTCGGTAGCGTAAGTTATCAGAAGGCGTGTTTTTTTGCTGTCAGTTTTTGAAAAAATACAAGGAAATTTTTTTTTTGTAATTTCGGTTTGGCCCCTTGTTTTATAGAGTTTATTCGTGTTGAATTCCTCCGACTGCCGGGGAAACATCTTTTTTTACAGGGTTTTCAAAAGCGCGCGGTCAGCAAACAACCCAACCAAAGGTGAGAAAGACACATGGCTAAGAAAGCAGCGAAGAAAAAAGCACCCGCGAAAAAGGCGCCGGCAGCGGCTCCCAAGGTGAAGGCAATTTCAGAGAAGTTGACCAAAACCCAAATCGTCGGTGCGCTTGCAGACAACACAGGCTTGACCAAAAAGCAGGTCAGCGCAGTGATGGATGCGATGAATACTCTGATCGAAGGTAGCATCAAGAAGCGCGGCGCTGGTGAGTTCACCATTCCCGGCATGATGAAGATAACCACAGTCCGTAAGCCTGCCGTGAAGGCACGCAAGGGCATCAATCCCTTCACCGGTGAAGAGACCATGTTCAAGGCGAAGCCAGCGACCACTGCGGTCAAGATTCGTCCTCTGAAGAAAATGAAGGAATTTGCAAATTCCTGAGCAAACTCAACCCGGGGTGCGCTAGCTCCGGGTTCACTAGAGAGGCGGCCAGATTGGCCGCTTTTTTTGTGCTTGCTCGCCTTTGGGATGCTTTTTTTGGAGTGTGGAGCCCCTGGTCGCTGCTGGAACCCACGCCTGGGTGCAAATAACCCGTGGTTGAGAGGGTTTAGTCGAGATTGGCTTGGCGCCGCGCCGGCGCTGAAATGCCCGTTAAATCGGGTATTTTTCTGGATAGCCCTGAGGGCGCTGCTTTATAGCTTGTGGCTTTTCGGGTACCCTTCGCGCCCTTGTTTTATCGCTCTGTTGGCCTCATGGCCGAGTTTCGACGTGGTCTGACTCAGAGGAGAAATTCACATGCCAATTTATGATTATCAGTGCACCGACTGTGGACATGGGCTGGAGGCTATTCAGAAGCTGTCCGATGCGCCGCTTACTCAGTGTCCAGCCTGTGGTAACGACGCGCTCAAGAAAAAAGTGAGCGCACCTTCGTTCAGACTCTCGGGCGGGGGATGGTATGAGACGGATTTTAAGACCGGCAAGCAGAAAAATTTGGCGGGAGACGCCGCTAATAAAGATGGCGGTAGCAAGGAGGCAAGCGGAAAGGGTTCTGACGCTTCGCCACAGACATCATCAACCTCCGCGGGTGAAAGCAAAAAAAGTGCCGACACCTCAGGAACAACCTCGGCTGCTTGAGCGAGCCAGAGCTCAGCAAGCGATAGCAGAGAACTTAGGGCGGTAAAAGCATGCGCACCCATTATTGTGGCTCAGTCACGGAAAGCCTGATCGACGACACCGTTACCCTGTGTGGCTGGGTCGACCGTCGACGGGATCATGGTGGCGTTATTTTTCTCGATATGCGCGATCGTGAGGGCATCGTGCAGGTGGTCTTTGATCCCGATACCGAAGAGGCCTTCGCGCTCGCTGACAAGGTTCGCAGCGAATACGTACTGAAAATTACTGGTCGGGTAAGGGCCCGGGATGAAGCGACCGTCAATCCTGCAATGGCCACGGGCAAGATCGAGGTGTTGGGTAAGGAGCTGGAGTTGTTGAGCAGCGCCGCAACCCCACCTTTTCCCCTCGATGCACACCACTCAGTGGGGGAGGACGTCCGGCTGAAGTACCGCTACATGGATTTGCGGCGCCCAGACATGCAAAAAAACCTGATGATGCGCGCCCGCATTACCTCCAGCATTCGGCGGTATCTGGATGAGCACGGTTTTTTGGATATCGAAACCCCAATTCTCACGCGAGCAACGCCAGAGGGTGCGAGGGATTATCTCGTCCCGAGCCGCACCCACGCAGGCAGTTTTTTTGCACTTCCCCAATCGCCGCAGCTATTCAAACAGCTGTTGATGGTGTCGGGTTTTGATCGTTACTACCAGATTGCTCGATGCTTTAGAGACGAGGATCTGCGCGCTGACCGGCAGCCGGAATTTACTCAAATTGATATCGAAACCTCCTTCCTGGAAGAGGCGGATATCATGTCGCTCACCGAGGGCATGGTGCGTTCTCTTTTCAGAGAGCAGCTTGATGTGGAGCTGGGGGAATTCCCTCATATGAGCTGGCATGAGGCGATGGAACGCTACGGATCAGACAAGCCCGACCTGCGCATTCCACTGGAGTTGGTGTCCATCGATGACCTGATGGCATCGGTCGACTTCAAGGTATTCAGCGGTCCGGCTCAGGACGAGGGGGGACGGGTAGCGGCCCTGAAAGTGTCGGGTGGCGCTTCCCTATCTCGCAAGGAAATCGATGATTACACCAAGTACGTCAGTATTTACGGTGCCAAGGGATTGGCGTGGATCAAGGTCAATCAGCTAGCAGCTGGAGTGGAGGGCCTGCAGTCTCCAATTCTAAAATTTATGCCTGACGCCGTCGTTGAGCAACTCATGACTCGCTTAGCTGCGGCAGACGGCGACATTATTTTCTTTGGCGCTGACAAGCGATCGGTGGTGAATGAGGCGCTGGGCGCGCTTCGTTTGCGCGTCGCCGAAGATTTGGGGCTCGTGCAGGCGGGTTGGGCGCCCCTGTGGGTGGTCGATTTCCCGATGTTTGAAGACGACGGTAAGGGAGGTTTGACCCCCCTGCATCACCCATTCACCGCCCCCAATTGCGCTGTCGATGCGCTGCGGGCAGATCCTGCTGCCGCGCTCTCGAGGGCCTACGATATGGTGCTTAACGGCACCGAGGTTGGCGGCGGGTCGATTCGTATACACCAGCAAGATATGCAGCAGGCGGTATTCGACATTTTGGGTATTGATGCCGAGGAGTCCATCGAAAAGTTCGGTTTCCTGCTGGATGCTTTGAAATACGGTGCGCCACCCCACGGTGGTCTCGCCTTCGGTCTGGACCGCTTGGTAATGCTAATGGTTGGTGGGCAGTCGATTCGCGACGTGATCGCGTTTCCCAAGACTCAGAGCGCTGCATGCGTCATGACTGATGCTCCCGGCCAGGTTGCGGAGCAGCAATTGCGAGACCTGTCTATCCGTTTGCGCCAGTCTGCCGTGAGTGCTCCTGAGTCTCAGTAAGTTTGCGCTAGACCCACTGGCGTTGTGTCCGCTTTCCGTCACAATAGGGCGATCGGAAGGGAGCAGCGATGGCAACCATACTAGGGATTGACCCCGGCTCGCGGAAAACGGGTTTTGGCGTCGTGCGCGTGGAGCAAGGCAAGACGCGTTATGTGAGTAGCGGCATCATTCGCTTGCCCGTCAGCGAGCCATTGGGACCCCGGCTGGGTGTTCTTTTTGCCTCGCTCAATGAAATCATTGATTTGCACGCCCCCGACGAACTCGCTATCGAGCAGGTCTTTCTTGCTCGCAGCGCCGATGCAGCGCTCAAACTGGGGCAGGCTCGGGGAGCCGCAATGGTGGCCTGCGTCCAGCGGGGTCTCAGCGTCCACGAATATGCAGCGCGACAAATCAAACAAGCGGTGGTGGGAACCGGCGCCGCCAACAAAGAACAGGTGCAGCATATGGTGAAGACGTTGCTCGGCCTGCCAGCAGCGCCTAAAGAGGATGCGGCGGACGCCCTGGCCGCGGCACTGTGTCACGTTCACGCCAGTCAGACCCTAAAGCGGCTCCCCGCGACGTCGCTCAGTCGCGGCAGGCTGCGGTAGGATAGGCTTTATGATCGGAATTATTCGCGGAACCTTGATTGCCAAACACCCTCCCGATGTCGTGGTGGACGTCGCCGGTGTCGGCTACGAGATCCAGGTGCCCATGACGACGCTTTTCGAACTACCCGGGCTGGGTGAGGAGGTGACGTTGCTCACGCACTTCGTCGTGCGGGAAGACGCACAGCTCCTGTATGGATTCCTGGCACAGGAGGAACGCCGGTTGTTTCGCGAATTGATCAAAGTGAGCGGTGTGGGCCCAAAACTTGCGCTGGCCCTGCTGTCAGGTATGGACGCTCGGGCTTTTTCCCAGTGCCTGCAGCGAGATGATGTTTCGGCGCTTGTGGCGCTGCCGGGTGTTGGCAGGAAAACCGCCGAGCGATTGCTGGTCGAAATGCGCGACAAAGCGGGCAAGTGGCTCGAGGAGCTGGCGCCCGCTGCTGCAGGTCCTCAGGTCGCCGTCTCGGCAGTGTCTGTTGATTTCCGTGCCGAAGCGGAACAGGCGCTGGTCGCGCTGGGTTATAAGCTTCCCGAGGCCGCAAGATTGGTCTCCTCGGTGGATACAGATGAGGCCGAGTCGAGCGAAGAACTGATTCGCCGAGCCCTCAAGGCAGCGGCACCGAAGGCAACACGATGACGATAGAAACCGACAGATTGGTCGCGGCTGAACCCGCTTCGACTCAGGATGAGCAACTCGATCGGGCTATCAGGCCTAAAACGCTTGATGAATACCTCGGGCAGCGCGTGGTCCGAGAGCAGATGGAGATCTTTCTCGCCGCCGCCAAGAAACGTGGGGAACCTTTGGACCATACCCTGATCTTTGGGCCTCCGGGGCTTGGTAAGACGACGCTGGCAAGCATCATCGCCCACGAAATGGGCGTCTCACTCAAAACGACCAGCGGCCCGGTCCTGGAGAAAGCGGGAGACATTGCCGCCTTGGTGACTAATCTTGAACCGGGGGATGTCCTGTTTATTGATGAAATCCATCGATTGAGTCCCTATGTTGAGGAGGTGCTCTACCCGGCGATGGAGGATTATCAGCTGGATATCATGATCGGTGAGGGGCCGGCCGCGCGATCGATCAAACTCGACTTACCACCTTTTACCCTCGTGGGGGCCACCACCCGCGCGGGGTTGTTGACCTCTCCACTGAGGGATCGTTTCGGCATCGTGCAACGGTTGGAGTTTTACGATATCGACGATCTTTCGCATATTGTTGCCCGCTCAGCCGGGCTTTTGGAGATTCCCATGGAGCCCTCCGGGGGGCGGGAAATCGCGCGGCGAGCTCGGGGTACCCCGCGCATCGCCAACCGCCTGCTGCGTCGTGTCCGTGATTACGCGGAGGTCAAGGGTGACGGAGAGATTACCGAGGCAATAGCTCAGCAGGCGCTGGATATGCTCAATGTCGATCAACAGGGCTTTGATAATCTCGATCGTCGGTTCTTGCTGATGCTGCTTGAGAAGTTTGACGGTGGACCGGTTGGTATTGATAGTTTGGCGGCGGCGCTGTCGGAAGAGCGCGGGACCTTGGAGGACGTACTCGAGCCCTACCTTATCCAGCAGGGTTACTTGATCAGAACGCCTCGTGGGCGGATGGCGACCAAATCAGCCTATCTTCATTTCGGATTGCAGCCACCATCCGCTTCAGGTCCACAGAGCCTGCCGCTGGATCTTGACGGGTCGGACGGGGGTGGGGTCGATTAACTTGGGACCAGTGAGCAGAGTAGGGGGGGAATTTTCCCTTCCAGTGAGGGTCTATATTGAAGATACCGATGCCGGCGGCATCGTGTATTACGTCAATTACCTAAAATATTTTGAGCGTGCTCGCACCGAATTCATGCGCGCGAGGGGCTACGATAAACCAGCATTTTTAGGACCTGATAGCCTTTTCGTTGTCACTCAGGCAGCGGTTCAATATCGGGCCCCGGCGCGGTTGGATGAGGCGCTGCAAGTCACGGCGGGCCTCGCCTCAGTCGGGGCTGCTACTCTGGCTTTCGTCCAGCGAGTTTATCGCGGGCCTGATTGTCTGGTAGATGCCGAGATTTCTATTGCCCTGGTCGACACGGCCAGTGGCAAGCCAAAGCGGTTACCCGCATCGTTGCGGAGAGACCTGCAGGGCGGCTGAATCTTTCAATAGGAGAGCAGGGTGGACCAAGAGTTAGGCATTTTAGAGTTAATCCTGGGCGCGAGCGTCACTGTCCAGCTCGTCATGTTGCTATTGCTAATGGCGTCGGTCAGTTCTTGGTACCTGATCGTCCGACGTCTGATGCTGTATCGCCGAATGGGCGAGGAGTTGATCAATTTTGAGGAGCATTTTTGGTCTGGAGTGGATCTCGCCGAGCTTTATCGCGAAGGCAATCAAGCCGTCGCCGACGGCGTGGTCCACACGGGCGTGGAGAGTATCTTTCGAGCTGGCTTTAAAGAGTTTTCGCGGCTATCACAGCAGAGCGATATTGAGGCAGATGCCGTGCTTGAGGGCGCGCGTCGAGCCATGCGTGTCGCCACGCTGCGGGAAATTGACCGACTGGAGGCCAGCTTGCCGTTCCTCGCCTCAGTGGGCTCTACCAGCCCCTACATAGGCTTGTTTGGCACGGTATGGGGAATCATGCATTCCTTCCGGGGTCTCGCTAATGCCACCCAAGCCACCCTCGCGACGGTTGCCCCGGGCATTTCAGAAGCGCTCATTGCCACGGCTATGGGCCTGTTTGCGGCGATCCCCGCGGTGCTGGCCTACAACCGGTTTGCCGCCCGGTCAGACAGTCTGATTAACCGGTATGACACTTTTGTCGACGAGTTCTCGGGTATCTTGCAGCGTCAGACCTATGCGCAGCGTGCTCGCAGGGCGCAAGGATAACGCTTGTGAGAAAGCGTCGCGCCGTCGCTGATATCAACGTTGTGCCATATATCGACGTAATGTTGGTGTTGCTGATTATTTTCATGGTCACTGCTCCCATGCTGATGCAGGGCGTAAAAGTTGATTTGCCGGATGCCGCAGCAGAGCCGGTCGATAATCAGGACAGTGAGCCTCTGATCGTATCGGTGAGTGTTGATGGCGAGTTCTACCTCAATGTGGGGGGTAACGAAAAACAAGCCTTGGAGTTGGCGACGGTAAAGCAGCGTGTGGCCGCAGTGCTCCGGAGAAGCCCCGACAAGCCGGTGCTGGTTTGGGGGGACCAAGGCGTTGCCTATGGCAGCGTTGTTACCCTGATGACGGCATTGCAGGAGGCTGGAGCGGCCTCCGTCGGATTGGTGACGGAGGAGCCCTCAGCGCCGTGAATGGGACCGCAGACCGTCTATCTTGGTTTGGCGCGCCGCTACTGGTCACTCTTCTGTTGCACTCTCTCGTAGTAGCGACCCTTGTTGTGCGTTGGGAGTCGCCCACGACCATTGAGGCACGGGTCGCAAAACCGGTAGCGATAAAAGCCCAACTGGTGTCTGCGGAGACACTTAAGCCCAAACCCAAACCCAAACCCAAACCCAAACCCAAGCAGGAAACCAAACCCCAACCCAAACCCCAGCCAAAGCCCCAACCCAAGCCCCAACCCAAGCCAACAGAGCCGGTGCCCGAGAAGCCGGCAGAGGTGCAAAAACCAACTCTCTCTACTGAGGACATAGCGGCACAGAATCTCAAGGAAATTGAATCCGCAATGGCCTCCGAGCAAACCGCTCAAGCGGGCGTCAGCGGCAGCATCAGCGATACTCTTGCCGCGATCATTCAGCAGGCAGTGGTGGGGCGCTGGGCTAGGCCACCGTCGGCTCGCAATGGTATGGTTGCCGTGCTTGAGATCGCTCTGGTTCCAACCGGAGATGTGGTGGGTGTCTCGGTCTTGACCTCCAGTGGAGACAATGCGTTTGACCGTAGTGCGATTAATGCCGTCGAGCGGGTAGGTCGGTTTCCAGAGGTGAAGCAGTTGGAGCGGGCCCTATTTGAGCGTGATTTCCGCCGATTTCAGTTGATTTTTAGACCCGATGATTTGAGGTACTGATGCATCTTTTTTTAGCTTCGTTGGTTGCTGTCCTCCTGGCCTTCACTGACCATACCCAAGCCCAGTTACAAATCGAGATTACCAAGGGCATCGATAACCCCACGCCGATCGCGATCGTGCCTTTTGCTTGGGTTGGTAGCGGAACGTCCCCCGACGATGTTGCCCGGATTATTGATTCCGATTTAGCCCGGAGCGGCCAGTTTGCGCCCGTGAGCCGACGAGACATGCTCAGTTACCCGACGACAGCCGCGGAGATTTTTTTCCGGGACTGGCGGGCAATCGAAACTGACTACGTGCTTATCGGCCGCGCCTCTCCCTCCGGGCCAGGCAATATCAGTATTGATTGGGAGCTGTTTGATACCGTTCGGCAGCAACAGATCGCCTCGGGTAATGTGACGGGCGTCGCACCCGAGCTGCGTATGCTTGCTCACCGCGTTGCGGATGAGATCTATGAAAAACTCACGGGCATCCCCGGGGCTTTTGCGACCAGGCTGCTTTATGTATCTGTGACTAGGAACCCCAATGGGAAGGATTTTTATCGGCTTACCTTGGCTGATTCTGATGGAGCAAGGCCGATTGTTCTGCTGGAAAGTCGGGAACCGATTCTCGCGCCGTCCTGGTCACCCGGTGGTGACGAAGTGGCCTACGTCTCTTTCGAAACGTCGCGCCCCGCCATATACAGACAGAACCTTCGCACCGGTGCCCGCGAGCAACTCACCAATTTTAAGGGGCTTAACAATTCACCAGTGTTCTCGCCCGATGGCAATTCAATGGCGATGGTACTGTCTAAGGATGGAAGCCCCGATATTTACTTGATGAACCTGACTTCCAAGCGATTGACGCGACTGACAGAGCACTATGCGATTGATACCGAGCCGACTTGGATGCCGGACGGGAAGTCGCTTCTTTTTACCTCCGACCGCGGTGGACGTCCCCAAATTTATCGCTACGAGCTAAAAACCGGCGCAATTACCCGAGTCACCTTTGAGGGTCGGTACAACGCCCGAGCACGGGTGGCGCAGGACGGCAGGAATGTGGCTCTAGTCCACCAGCAGGGCGGCGCCTACCATATAGCCGTCTTTGATTTGGTCACGGAGCGTTTGACGGTGCTAACCACTACTAATCTCGACGAAAGTCCAAGCATTGCGCCTAACGGCTCGGTGGTGCTCTATGCCACCAAGCGGGGGGGCAAAAGTATTCTTGGGGCTGTAGCAGTTGATGGTGGGGTGAGCTTTAACCTTCCGGCCAGAGAGGGCGACGTACAGGAGCCGGCTTGGTCGCCTTTCATGGCTCCCTAACTCTAGAAATTTGATCAGCAGTTTTTTTCGTGTTGATAGACGGATGTATCTTGCGCCTGTCTCAGAGTCATCTATACTTCGGACAAACCACTAATAGGACGGTGTCATGAACGTACTCCCAGTAGCCGGCAAGTTTGCCACGATTGTTTTCGCCTCGCTTTTTCTTGTGGCCTGTTCCAACACTGATACCAGCGAAGCTGAAGCCGCCGCCGCTGAAGCCGCCGCCGCCGAAGCCGCTGCTGCCGAGGCCGCTGCGGCTCAAGCTGAAGCCGCTGCAGCACAGCAGGCGCTGCAAGAAGCTGCCGATGCTGTCGGGACGGTCTTTTACTTTGAATTCGATAGCTCAGCGTTGACAGACGCAGCCCGTACCGCGGTCGACGCTCATATCGCGGCCCTTCTGGGTAACGATGCCAGTGTTCGACTCGAAGGCCACACCGATGAGCGTGGCACTCGCGAATACAACCTCGCTTTGGGCGAGCGCAGAGCCAATGCTGTTAGAGATTACATGGTTGCCAACGGTGTACCGAGTTATCGCATCGAGAGCATTAGCTATGGTGAAGAGAACCCAGCGGCGTATGGATCTGGGGAATCAAACTGGCAGCAAAATCGTCGCGTCGAGCTTAAATAAGTCAGACGATTGCTATGAAGGATTTTTTCAAGCCGGTTACCTTAGCCGGCTTTTTTTCAGTTGCCGTCGTCGCATTTCCTGCCGCTGCCCAGGATTATATTGATGTAGAAGCAGAGCGCGAAGCCGCCAAGCGAGCCGCTGTTGGCTCTGCTTCGTCGGAAACTGGCACTACCACGCCAGCCGGTTATGCGGTGTCGGGGGTGACACCCTACGCAGGGCAAACCGTTACGGCTGTGCCGATCACGACGAACCCAGCTGTGTCGTCAGCCAATCCCAACGTGGGTTCCCTTGTTGTGCAATTGCAGCAGTTGCAGGAAGAAGTTATGCGGCTTAACGGGGTAGTTGAGCAGCAAAGTGCAGAAATCAATCGTTTAAAAGAACAGAGTTTAGAGCGGTACGTTGATCTGGACAGGCGAATTGCCGATCTCGCGAGAGGGTCTGCTGCCGTCTCTCCTTCAATCGTTGATACAGCAGGTGAGGAGGGACTCACCTTTGGCGGTGCGCCGAAGAGTGACCCGCCACAGCCGC
>Ga0181573_10000300_pt1 | contig 52833 bp, 29 predicted proteins | sample 101ome_25_FD_148643 | JGI IMG/M metagenome (GOLD analysis project Ga0181573, IMG submission 148643) | Coastal salt marsh microbial communities from the Groves Creek Marsh, Skidaway Island, Georgia - 101409BT metaG (spades assembly) | ecosystem: Environmental > Aquatic > Marine > Intertidal zone...
TCGACGACGTCGTCTTCATCCTCCGATCCAACACCCGGTTCATTCCCCGCTCGGTCGAGTGCTCCACGTCCAGCTCGCGCACGTACCGAGCCCGCCACTTGGACGTCGGGATGAAAACTTTACCCCTGTTCGCGTCGTGCGCGTTGGGCGGCAGACGGCGGCGGCGCGATCCCAATCCCATCGAACTTTGAAGCGCGGCGACGTACGCGCCGCAGTCAGAGTTTGACGCGGATTCGAATAGCCGCGGCGCTAAGGAACGCATGGCCGCTATCCGTTCCTCGTTGAGCGGGTGCGTGCTCAGGTACCGCTCCATCTCCTTGCGTGCTAATTCTTCGTCGCCGTTGACGCGCATCACCGACTTTTCCGCGGATCCGTCTCTCGTCGTCGACTCGGTCGGATCCGTCGTTCGCCGTCGCTCTTCACTCGCGAACGCCTCCAACGTGGACATCATCCTCGGCCCCGCGTCGGGATCGAAGCAAGCGCCGGTGAGCAACGACATGCCGATCTCGTCCGCCTCGTACTCCATCGTCCTGCTGTACGGCAGACTCACGGCCAGCTCCGCCGCAGCCTCCGCGCCGATCAACGCCGACGCCGTCACAGCTCCCCCCAGGAAATCAGCCCCAAACATAGCCGCCAGCGCCCATCCGGCGGCGACGCCGATCGTCTTCAACATCTCGATCGACGCGTGCTCCGCGACGTGCCGCGCGATCCTGTGTCCCATCTCGTGCGCCAACACGAACGCCAGTCGTCCGTCGTCCCTCCCGCACGCGCGGATCAGGCCGGCGCTCACGAAGATGTGGCCGCCGGGCGCCACCGACGCGTTCACCTCGGGGGAATCGTACACGTGGAGGCTCCACGTGGCACCCTCCGCGAGCAGCGGGTGCGTCGAAAGGTTTTCATCAGTAGGGTTCGTCCCCACGACCAACGCCGGGTCGAGGCGGTTCACCAGCTTCCACAGGATACCCGCCACGCGCTGCGTCGCGGGATGCGACGGGGGCAGAAACGATCCATCCAGGCGTTCGAACTGCGCCGCGGTGGCGGCGCGCAGGAGCCGTTCCTCGTCGCCGAGGTTTAGGAGCATGAGCCTGCGTCGCCCCGTCGCGGGTACCTCCTCGGTGTAGACGTGCGCGACGACCCCGGCGCCCGTGGCGACGACCGCGACGCGCGCGACCGATCCGGATCGCGTGCGACCGAGGAGGGCGTCGCGCAGTCGGGCCCTTGCGGACGGGGTGGTGACGGCGTTGAACACCCTGTTGGCGGCGTTCATCCTCGCGGTGGCCAGCACGGTGCGACTCGCGATGGAACCCGCGACGTACGCGGCGGGGATGATGGGGTTGGGCGGCGCGAAGGACACAAAGCGCGAGGGCCCGACGAAACAGCGAACGACGCGCGATGACGACGCCGTGAGGATCGAGCCGGCCGTCGTCGAGCGAGAAGGGAGGTTCGAACGGAGCGCGGACGCGACGGAGGGATCCGAAAGGCTCTCGGCACGTTGAGCGACGCGCCGGGCGCCCCGATGGGCCGCGCGAGCAGCCCACATGGCCTCGCCGGTGCCCGTGCCCTGTGACGGGATTGCGGCACGCGTTTCCCAGCTCTGCTAGAGGAGAGCAGCGGTGAGAGGTCCGATGATTTCAAACCTCGGGGCGCCAGCTGTATGGAGACGCCGTCACGGGAGGTATCGGACGCGGGTTCCGCCGCGAGGCGGGATCCGCGCAGTCCCGGGGTGAGCCTCGGCCGCGGCCTGGACTCGTTTCTCGACGATCTCACCCCGGAGGCGACGCGGCAGGCGACGACCGAGGACCGCGCCGCGCTGCTGCAGCTGACCAAGTTCAGGGAGCGGCTCGCGGCCATGGGCGACGGCGCGGGCGACGGTGACGAGCACGATCCGCCGGCGACGCCCTCGGACAGCCCGCGGACGATGGATACCACCAACCGCGCGTCGTCTCCGCCATCGCCGGACGAGAACGCGCCGCCGGGCGCGGGCATCCCGGGCATGACCCCTCGGAAGGTTCACCCGTCGTTCACGCTCCCGCCCCACGAGCAGCAGCGGCGCGACGCCCCCGCCGCCGCCCCCGCCGCCGCCGTCCGCACCCGGGGCACGTCTCCGAGCCTGATCACGTCCCCGTCGGGTCGGATCGAGGTCGGCGCGACGGCGATGACGACCGCGCGTTCATCGCCGCTGAGCCGCGAACCGACCACCCCGACGGACGACGACGCCGACGCCGGGGGGAGTCAACGGAGGCGCCGGGCGCGGGTTCCCGAAGACGGAAACGACGTTTTCGGTAGGGACGACGACGACGTTTTCGGTAGGGACAACGACGACGGCGACGGGCTCACCGAGCAGACGCACGGGTCCGCCGCCGCCGATCCCGTCGCGCGGGCGCCGGCTGACGACCCGCGCTCGTCGGTGACGACTCGGTCGAACGATCCGTACATCGTCGGGCGGCTGCTGGGATCCGTGGAGGCGGCGTTGGCGGAGGCGGCGACGCCGCGAGCGGCGCTGGGTGCCCTGCGCGCGGACGTGGACGAGTGCAGGGCCGCGATCGACGCCCTTCGCGAGAGCCTTTTGGCTCTCGAACGCGAGGACGCCGCGTTGACCGAGGCGCAGGGTCAGATGCGGGAGGAGCTCGACGACGCGTGGCGAACGCGGCTGCCGCGGCTGGAGCGCCTGATGTTCCGACTCGCCGATCGCCTGGACCGCGTGGTGGACGAGGCGGTGGCGGCGTCTATTGAGGCGGTGAACGTGCGACGCCTCGAGGAGGAGCTGGGTCGGCTTCGCCTCGAAATCGCCGAGCTCGCGGGGGTCGAGACGGGACGCGCGACGGGCGAGGCCGTCGGCGAGGCGACCCTCGCGGCCATCGCGCACGCGGACTCCAGCGTGAACACCCTGCGCGCCGAGACCGCGGCCGCGGTGGAGAGCGTTCGCGTCGAGACGCTGGCGCGGTTGGAGCGGGTGGAGGCGCGGGTGGAACGGGCGGAGTCGGAGTCGGAGTCGTCGAAAGCTTTAACTCGGGGTCATCCGCTCGGCGGCGGCGAATCCGTCGTCGCTCGCGTCGCGGCGGGTTTGGAGCCGTGCATCGACGTGGTCACCGCCCTCGCGGCCCGCGTGCTCGGACCGGGGCGTTCGGGCGATAGCGAACGCGAGGGGGGGGGGCGCGAGGCGGTGACGGCGACGCCGCGGGGTAAATCGACGGGGTTCGCCCGCGACGAAAAAGCGACGAAAACGGGAATCGCGGCCATCTTCGAAGGCGTCGCCGCCGATATGGACGACGACGCGGGCGCGGACCTGCTCGGCGCGTCGCTCGTCGTCCTCGCCGCCGAGGCGGCGCACGCGATCGCGCCGCGCGGTCCGTGCAGGGTGGCGACGCGGGTCGTGCGCGCGGCGGTTTGGACGAGCACGGCGGCGCTTGCGTCGGGGGCCGTGAAATCGTGGTGCCACCGCGTCGCGACTGAGGCGATGGCGGAGCGAAGGAGGCGGCTCGACCGGGTGGCGAAGGAGGGCGCGGACGTCGATGACGATGACGAGGAGGAGGAGAGGTTCGAAACTCCGCCGGCGAGGTCCTCGGCAGATCCAGAGCTGTTCGTCAACACGCACTGAGTTGGGTGCCCACTTTTTTTTTGGCCACGCATTTGGCCACGAGAGCGAGACACGTCGCCAAATAAAAAAAGGTAGCCTCTCGCATAACGCGTCGCACTTCCCGCCGCGCGACGAACATGAAGCCCGCCACCGTCCTCTCCTCCTCCGACTCGCTCGTCGCGCCCGTCGGCGCGTCGCGCTCGCGCGCCGCGCCTCGTCGCGCCGTGGTGGCCGCTCGCGCCTCCACGGACGCCGCCGCGACGACCCCCGCGCAGGGGGTCGGCAACACGTTCAGGACCGCCACGGATCGAGTGACGCTCGGCACGAGCGACCTCTCCGTCGCGGCCACCGGCGCGGGCGCGTGGGCGTGGGGCGACCGCAGCGGCTACTGGGGCTCCGACTGGGAGGGAGACCGCGCCAAGAACCTCGACGCCTACAGGGCCCTCCTCGCGGGCGGTGTGGACTTTATCGACACCGCCGAGGTGTACGGCTTCGGCAAGTCCGAGGAGCTCATCCGCGAGTTCATGAGGGACACAGCCGCGGACGCCACGCTCTGCCCGCCGCTCCTCGCCACCAAGTTCGCGCCGATCCCCTTCCGCTTCCGCGCCGAGGACGTCCCCAACGCGCTCAGGGCGTCCATGGCCCGCATGGGCGTCAGGAAGGTGGCGCTCTACATGCAGCACTGGCCCGCGTTTGGCCTCCCGGGCGTCACCGAGGCGTGCAACGACGCCTTCCTCGAGGGCCTCTGCCTGTGCTACGAGCGGGGTCTGTGCCGCGCGGTGGGCGTCTCAAACTTCAACGCCGAGCGCGTCAGACAAGCGGCGAAGAAGTTCAAGGAACGCGGCGTGCCGTTCGCGTCCAACCAGATCCAGTACTCTCTGGCGTATCGGACACCAGAGACGGACACCGGCGTGATTGACGCGTGTGTCGAATGCGGCGTCACCCCGGTGGCCTACTCTCCGATGGCGCAGGGGCTGCTCACGGGTAAGTACTCGGCGAACAGCGCGCTCGGCGGTGGGGTCAAGGCGACGGGACCGCGCGCGAGGATCCTCAGCGAGGAAAAGCTGGCCTCTGCGGATGCGCTCGTGGACCTGATGAGGGAGATCGGCGCCAACCGCGGCGGCGTCACCCCCGCGCAGATCGCGGTGAACTACTGCATGACCAAGGGCACGGTGCCCATCCCGGGCGCGAAGGACGCGCGGCAGGCGGAGGCTGTCGTCGGGTGCCTCGGGTGGAGGCTCGATGAGGCCGAGGTGGCCGAGTTGGAGGCGGCGGCGGCGGCGGTGCCGTCGACGCCAGGCGCTCCGTTCGAGAGGTGGTGACCGGTCGATGACGCTCGCCCAATCGCCACCCGTCCCGGCTCGCTCGCTCGCTCGCTCGCCGTAATTAGCATGCATCAAACGTAAGATGATTGTACGAACGAAACGAACGCGCCTCGCCCCGACTCGTCTCGTTTGCGTCCCATCGAGCCGTGCGCGCGAGAGGGCGCGACGCGTGGCGCGGCGGCGGCGGCCAGCTGGCTGGAAAACGTTGGCGCGGCCCAGCGAGGGCTCGCGGCCGAGGCGGTTCAGTGACGATCTCGTCCGTCGTGGTGCCCCGCAAACTTCGGCGCGCCGGGGGCACGATCGAGCCAGCGCAGCCCGCTCGCCCCGTCGGAGCGTGCGAGAGCTCACCGCGAGACCAAGCGACCGACCCCGATCCCCGAGCGTCGGCTCCGGGCGACGAGGCGCGACCCCGATCTCGGCGCGGTTCGCGGAGCTTCCCCAATTTTCATCGCCCCGATCGCGCAGCGTGAGACGGGAGCCATGGACGCGAAGTGGCGACTCGATTTCGCCGACGCGAGCACGTCCGGGAACAACGCGCCGGTGAACCCACCGGGGTACGCGTCGCTGCGAGAGCTCGGGGTGCGTCCCGCTCCCGCCCATCCCGCGCCCCCCGCACCCTCCCTCCGTAGATCAAAACCTCGAGTCCCCGGCTAGGTTTGACTTGAACCGCGTTCATTTGCCGCGCCCGTCACCCGAAACACCTCCTCACCCCACCGATCATCTCATACGCGAGCAGGACGTCGATGCCCCCGCGAAGGGCAAGGCGGACGCGCCCAAGGGCGGCGTCGTCGCGCCCGGCGGCGCGCTGACTTCCGCGGCGCGCCAGCAGAAGGCGTACAAGTTCGCGATGTCGCAGGTGCAGGCGATCGGGATGACCGGGTTCATGATGTACATGGCGGGGAGCGGCGTGCAGATCTTCTCCATGATGGTCGTGGGTAACGGTCTGTTCCAGCCCATCAAGGCCATAGCGTCGAGCGGTAAGATCTTCGAGCCGTACGCGGATGCGAGCACGGACGTGACGGGCCCGCGCGCGCTGTACTGCGCCATCCAGCTCGCCGGGCTGGCGATGGCTCTGTACAAGCTGAACAGCATGGGCCTGCTGCCCACGCACGCGAGCGACTGGGTCAGCGGGATGAAGCCTCCCACGCCGGTGGAGCACGCGTACGGAGGGACCACGCTGTAGGAAGCGAGAGAGAGAGAGAGAGAGAGAGAGAGAGAGAGAGAGGGTAAACTTGGAATGCGCAGGCGAGCCGAGACGTTTTGGTCCTTGTGTTCCCGCTTCGCGCCAACGCCCGCGCCTGCGCGGCTGTCGATGGACGCTGACGCGGCTGAAAAATTCCATCACGTGATGCGTGACATCACGAGAGAATCCAAAATCTTCTTTTCGATACCTTTTTCTTCTCTCCTCCCGATGCGCCGGTTGCACACGGGAGCGCGCGCGCCATGAGGTACATCCCCCACAACAGAGGCAACTCCTCGCGCTGGGTGCGCGAGGCTGCTGGCAACGACGACGTCGAGGGCATCGACGCTGCGCTCGACGGGGCGAGCAACAAGGACGAAGCTTTGAACAAGGGAGATGTCGTGGGCAGGACCGCCTTACACTGGGCGGCGGGACGGGGCCGGGCCGATGCGGTGCGCCACCTCCTCGCGCTCGGGGCCAAGGTCAAGCTCTCCGGCATGCATCACACCCCGCTCCACGACCTCGCGGAGAGCGGCGCGGCTGCCGCGCCGACGCTCGTGCAGGAACTCGTGGAGGCCGCGCCCTGGCAGCTCACGTACAAGGACGTTACCGGCGCCATGCCCGTGGACAGGGCGAAAAGCGCGGGGCAGCGCCCGATGGTTCGCGCGCTCGAGTCCGCCGCCATGATGGTCACCGGCGCGGAGCATGCGATGATGAATCGCCACACGCACTCGTTCCTACCTTCGTGCCTGTCCGTCGCGACGATCAGCCTCGACTCGCCCGGTAGCAGCGTCACCACGCCGCTGCTGGAGGGGGCGTGACGGCTGCCAGCGGGGTCGAGCAGAGACAGCGTGAAGTAGCACGATCGGAAGAAATTATTAACCCAATATTACGAAAAGGGATAACTAAATGCGTGTACATCTTTCGCGTCGAGTGTGGTAATTCGTGTTTCAAAAATAACGGTTTTTCAGTGGTTTTTCCTGCCACATCTTCCGGCGGTTCGGACCCTTCGGACCAGCCGCGAGTTGGAGAGGAAGATCTCCGAGGACCTCTGACGACCGCGTCTTTTGATTCCATTTGGAGCCTCAGGCGGGCTCGACACGCGCGCGCCATGAGTTACGCTCGCCCTAAACGGGGTAAACCCGAGCGGTGGGTGCGCGAGGCTGCCGGCAACGACGACGTCGAAGGCATCGACGCCGCGCTCGACGCGACGAAAGACAGGGAACGGCTTCTGAACAAGGGGGACTTTGTGGGGAGGACCGCTTTGCACTGGGCTGCGGGACGGGGCCGGGCCGATGCGGTGCGCCACCTCCTCGCGCTCGGAGCCAGGGTCAAGCTCTCCGGCAACCAGGCGAGCCCGCTCCACGACCTCGCGGCGAGCGGCTCGCCCAACGCGCCGACGCTCGTGCAGGATCTCCTCGCCGCCGCGCCCTGGCAGCTCACGCACCGCGATAACATGGGTCACTACCCCGTCGACAAGGCGAGAGACGTGGGGGACAAAACGATGGCGCACCATCTCGAGGCGTTGATGATGACGGTCGTCGGCAAGCGCGGACCGACCGCTAAACCCCGCACTCCCAGCTCGTGGATGCCGTCGTGCATGTCCGCGGGAAAAGCGCGCGGACTCGTGGGAAGCGACGAGAGGCCGCTGCTGGAAGGGGCGGCACGCGCGTGACGACCGGGGAGAACTCCAAGGGTCCTCGTGTTATTTTGTGCACCGAGTAAAAGTCTAACAACGCGATTTTATGATTCTCACGACCCGCACTTCAACGCGTCGCCGGCCCCCGGCGCGAGCGACCGCCGCGCTCGCGTTCGATGGGAGCCCTCGAAGACCTCGTCGCGTCGCATCTCGGGGGTTTCAGCCCCGAGGGCGGCGTACACCTCCCAAACACGCCCGGATACGACGCGTGCCTGCTCGCCGCGGGCGCGGCCAATTACGCGTGCCTCCACGAGCGAAGGCGACCTCCGGTGGCGCTCCAGCCCGCGCGCGAGAGCGACGTCGTCCTGGCGGTTCGCTTCGTCACCGCGGGGATCGAGCGCGGTCTCTGGCCCGACGGAGGGAGGGTGGACGGGTCCCCGGACGGACACGACGACGGCGTGCCCCTCACGCTGTGCGGCGGAGGGCACTCCGAGCTGTGCGTGCGCAACGGCGCGGTCCTCGTTCACTTCGGCCGGATGGCTTCCGTGTCGTGCGACCCGGCGGGAAGGACGGTGACGATCGCCCCGGGCGCGCTCCTCGGGGCGATGAACGAGGCGGCGCAAAATCACGGCCTCGCGGTGCCCACCGGCGTCTTCGCGGGCGTCGGCGTGGGGTCGATCCTGGCGGGAGGCATCGGACGCCTCGCGCGCGCCAGGGGGCTCTCCGTGCAGAGCGTTGTCGCCATGCGAGTCGTCACCGCCGACGGCGAAATCCACGCCCTGGGCGAGGGCGTCGACATGAACGGGCTCGAGAGGGACTTGTGGTGGGGGTGTCGCGGCGCCGCCGCCGCGCTCGGCGTCGTCACCAGCGTCACCCTCCGAGCAGCGCCCATCGCGCCCGCCATCTCCCACGGCCGCCGAATCTACCCACCCTTCGCCAACGCCGCCGACGCGGCGGATCGCCTACGACGAATCGAAACGATCGCCCGCGCTTGTCCCGAGGCGACGCAGGTGGACGTGTGCGTCGCCCGAGCGGGAGGAGCGGCGGCGGCGCGCGGCGGGGTCAGGATCGGCGTGTTTCCCTGCGCGACGGACGGCGGCGACGTCCCCGCCGACGTAGTCGCGGGCCTCGAGATGACGCCCCGGCACGTGACGCGGTCGAGGTACTGCGACGTGCCCTACCACAGCATGCTTCCGGACGACGAGAGGGACGACGAGTCGGCACCCGGGGACGATGAGTCGGCACCCGGGGACGACGGGACGCCGTCCCAGGCGACGCCCGGGATGTTCTCCTACGTGCGCCAGTGGTTCGTGGATGAGCTCGGCGAAATCGGCGCCGCCGCCGTCGCCGCCGCCGCCGCCGCCGCGCCCACCGACGAGTCGCTCGTCATGATGCAGCACGCGGGAGGCGCGGTGCGGCGCGGCGGGAGGCCCGCGGACGACGACGACGCGCCCGACGACGACGACGATCTCGACGGCGCGGGGGCGTTGGCGTTTCCGCATCGGCGGTGGGAGTGGAGCGTGGTGATCATCGCGCTGTGGACGGACCCGGGCTCGCGGGCGCGGGCGACGGCGGAGGCTTGGGCCGACGACGCCTTCGAATCGCTCAGGGGATGCGGGGTGGGGTGCTACGCGGTGGACATCGACAGGTTCCGACGGTCGGGGGACGCCGCGGAGGAGGAGGTGAAGCTCGCGTTTGGCGAGGTCAACGCGGCGCGGCTGAGGGAGCTGAAGCGGTGGGTCGACCCGACGAACGTCTTCGCCGCGGCGGTTCCGCTGTGACGAGTGAGATTTTATTCTTTCGTTCGAGGCGATTCGATTTGAACAACATCTTAATCTCCATTACAACACGGGACGCGGGGAGCGCTCCTGGCACGAAGGGTGGGACTTTCGGGATATGTACAACAGTCCTTCTGTTTGCGGAGTTGAAAAAAAATTGGCAGCCTCAACGTTGTGAGACATTATTCTCGACTTCACCTCGAGCGGCGATGATTACTTGGGGATCTCCGCCGCCTCCTTCGCGGCGTGCACGGAGTAATCGTAAGGATCCTCCGCGTCATCTTCGATGCGGGGGGGGATCGCCTCGAACTTGGTGTACTTGTTGCCCTTCTGGAAGGGGATGTGGCAGGCGGCGAAGAAGGCAACCATGAAGAAGGCAACGCACCAACGCCAGCCATTGAAGGCCTCCTCGGGAGTTCCGGTGTCCTTGTCGACGCCGGAGCCGTCGGCGTACACCTTGAGGGTCTGGTGTTCGGCGCCCCACACGCCGTAACTGTAGACGAGATCATTGTGGGAGAACGCGATGCCGAAGAGGGACAAGAACGCGATGATGATGGAGAAGACGGTAACCTCCTCGAACTTGCGGTCGATGGCCCACGCGGTGAGCGCGGCAAGGATGATACCCTGGACGATGCCGCCGGAGGGTCCGAGCGAGAGAACGCCCATGTTCTTGCTGGCGTTGCCGTCGGACTCGAGCCAGGCCCAGTTGCAGATGAACGGCATGAGACCGAGCAAGAGGCAGGGGTAGTGGCGCTCCGGGGTCTCCTCGAAGCCCTGGCGGGCGAGGAGCAGACCGACAAAGACCAGGATGGCACCGTTGGCGCACTCCGGAATGACGTTGTAGAGGCACGCGAACAGGCCGGTGGAGAGGAAGATGAAGTAGATGATGCCGTTGAGAATGGAGTAGCCGATCTTGGCGCCGAGCGCCTTGTGCACGGGGTGGCCGATGTATACGGTGGTACCGAACATGCCGCCGGCGAGGGCCGCCATGCATGTGCCGATGCCGTCAACAATCATGATCTCGGACATGGGGTAGGCGTCGCCGGCCGCCTCGGCGGACTCGACGCAGGTCATGGTGCCGAGGAAGCCAATCATACCGAAGAGAAGCGCGGGCGCGGCGAAATCATCCATCAGCGAGGACTCGCTGAGGCCGGAGAGACCACTGCCGAAGCCACCGAAAATGTCACCCTTGAAGGCGTAGGTTTTCCAGGCCGCCTTGGCGGCGTTGCCGTCGGTGCCCTGGCACGTCCCGGACGCACCGGTTCCTGGAATGGCCCTGAATCCGTTGTAAAAGTCGGAAACGGTAACAGAGCCGTAAGCACCACCGATTTCCTCGGTGCTGCGCTTGCACGCGCCGGCCCAGCCAAAGATGACGGACATCAGGATGGCCATGAGCGCAATGGGGAAGGTCACTTTTCCGTAGACGGGGTAGCGGACGTTGCCGAAGAAACCGAAGACGACCACCATGAACGGCAGGAGGCACATCATGGGAGCCTTAGCGATGGTGAGCATGGGGGAGAACGCGAGCCAGACGAAGCCGACGCCCGCGAGAGGAACGTAAACCGCGGCGGTGGGGACGGTGTTGCGGATGAGGTCACCGAGGAAGCAACCGAGAATTTCCATGAAGCCAATGATGAAGTTCGTGGCGACAGACACCTTCCAGCCGAACTCGGCCGCCTTCTTGCCAAGGGCGACGGAGTCCGCATCCGACGCTCCAGTGCCGGGGTTGTACTTGGCGAAGCCGGCTTGCAAACCGGGCAGGGAGATGGCGTAGATGGTGATGTAGATCACGGTGGTGTTCATGCCATAAGGCTGAGCGGTGACGTCGAGGCGGTTCTCCTTGGTCGCCAGGCGCGTGGCGAGCCACGCGAACCAGATGTTGCCGAAGAGGAGGCCCAGGCCGCAGGCCGGAATGTTCCAATCGTAGTAGATCCTCGTCCATTCGCTGGTGACGGTCGCTTTGAAAAGGTCGGTTGCGGGACTGAAGCTGCCCAAGCCAGCGAGGTTTCCAACGTCCATCGCGGCGCCGGTCACGCCGAGAAGGGTGGCGAGGTTATCGAAGAAGAGCTCGCAGAAAGCCTCCATCTCGCCGGAACCTGCGATCGGACCGAGGAAACGTCGTCAGTCGATACGTGTTGATTCAGATCTGGATCGAAAGACGCGAGGGAGGAATCGGCGGGCGCGCCGCGGCGCGTCTTCGGGCGCCGTGAAACGTCAACAATTTGCGGGTTCGAAGCGGGAGAAATCGCGAATTCTCTCTCACCGGTCCAGAACGGAACCTTGGTGTTCCAGGCCCATGACGCGTCTCCCTGCCAGTAAAACGGGGAGAGCTGCAGCAGAACCTGCTGGAGAGGGACCTTCTCCCTCTTAATTCCTGTGCCGACAGGCATGGTGTCTCGTCGTGTGCGTTGTCCGCGCGACGTGAACTGATCGCATTGAACGGCTTTTCGGTTATTTCAATTTGTGGCTTCTGACAGCTTTTCGCGCGCGAATTCGGCCTGGCTGTCGCTCGAAACGCGCTGTGATTGGTCAAATCAGCAAATCCCGCGACCCTTCGTGGAAAAGGTGACTCACGAGAACCCCGAAGAGTCGCCTCACGAACCAATTTGTTTTTCGGGTTGGCTTGCTTGCGTTTCGCTCGTAGTGCTACCTCGATCGTCTGATCGCTGTATCCCCCGAACGAAACGACAGAGCTCGAACAAGGTGCTCGGCGCGGTCAAACTGTGCGCGCGCGAGTGACGCGTCGCCTGCCTCGTCTTCATGAGAAAGGAGACCGTCTTTCTCTTCGTCATCTGCTACGTCGCCTTCCACCTCTCGCAGTTATCGGCCGAGGATCTCGTCGCGCACCTGGAGAGCGGCAAGCAGATCGTCGCTGGCGTGCTTGCCGATCCGATTGGGAAAGGCCAGGAGTACTACGACAGACTCGTCCAGACCGGCGCGGCCAGGTTCCTAGCCTTCGCCGCCGCGTCCAAGCTCATCTCCTGGCACTTCAAGCGCTCGGCCAAGTCGAGGAAAATAGCGGCCGACAAGAAGGCCAAGTGAGCGGGACCTCCTCTCCGCCCGCCGCGAACGAAGCATCGGTCCTTCCAGCGAGTGCAAAAAGATCGATCGATCCGAGCGAATGTCGCGCGTCGCTTCCGCCACGCCGTACGCGTGGCCCTACGACGGCTCCCTCGCCGCCGACGACGTCGCGCTCGTGCTCATCGACATGCAGACCGACTTCTGCGGCCTCGGCGGATATGTCGCGCAGATGGGCTACGACGTGTCGCTGACTCGAGCGCCCATCGAGCCGCTCCGCAGGATCCTCGCCGCCGCTCGCGCCGCCGGCGTCCGGGTGATACACACGCGCGAGGGCCACCGCCCTTCCCTAGCGGACCTCCCCGACAACAAACGGTGGAGGTCGAGGCAGGCGGGCGCGGGCATCGGCGACCCCGGGCCGTGCGGCCGGATCCTCGTACGGGGTGAGCCCGGCTGGGATCTCATCCCCGAGCTCTACCCGCTCAACACCGAGGACGTCGTTGACAAGCCGGGGAAGGGATCCTTCTGCGCGACGGACCTGGACCTCATCCTGCGCTCGCGCGGGATCAAGCGCATCATTCTCGGGGGCATCACCACCGACGTGTGCGTCCACACCACCATGCGCGAGGCCAACGACCGCGGGTACGAGTGCCTCCTGCTCGAGGACGGATGCGGCGCCACCGACGCCGGTAACCACGCCGCGGCGATCAAGATGGTCCACATGCAGCACGGCGTGTTCGGCGCCACGGCGACGTGCGACGCGGTGTGCGCCGCACTCGACACCCTCCCTCGGGTACCCGACGCCGACGCCCTCGTTCGGACGACGATGACCGCCGGGGTCAAGTCGAGCCACGCCGCCGGCGAGGTGAAGAGCGCCAAGCCGTTTTCGTTCGAGTGGCGCGTCGGCGAGTGCGCGCTGGTGATGGTCGACTGGCAGCGGGACTTTTGCGACGACGGCGGGTTCGGCGCGAGCCTCGGCAACGACGTCACCGCGCTTCGCCGGGCGATACCCGCGGCGTCGCGTGTGCTCGCCGCGGCGCGCGAAGCCGGGATGCCCGTGGTTCACACGCTCGAGGCGCACGCTCCGGACCTCTCCTGTTGCCCACCCGCGAAGCTGGCGCGGTGCCCGTCGATCGGCGAGGTTATCCCTGGAGGTATCGAGGGCAGCAGGGTGCTCGTCGCGGGGGAGCCGGGCAACGCCCTCGTCCCCGAGCTCGCCGCGCTGGAGGGCGAGGTCGTGATCCACAAGCCCGGGAAGGGGGCGTTTTTCGGCACCAACCTGGACGCGCGCCTCAAGTCCCTCGGGGTGAAATCGCTTCTCTTCACCGGGGTCACCACCGAGGTGTGCGTGCAGACGACGATGCGGGAGGCCAACGACCGCGGGTACGAGTGCCTCCTCGTGGAGGACGCCACGGAGAGCTACTTCCCGGAGTTTAAAGCCGCCACGCTGGCGATGATCACGGCTCAGAACGGCATCGTCGGGTGGACGGCATCGGCTGAGGACGTCGTCGCGGCGATCAAGTCTTAATTCTTAATTCATTCATCTCGATTCTATTCTTCACCGACTCTGTCGAGTGTTGAGCGTCACGTGCGACGGGCGCCGCGTTCAACTCAGCCGCGTCGACGCGCCGGCGCAGGTTTGTACGGGATACTCATAAGAAGTCACTCGATGAAACAAGTCGTTCAATGATGTCACAAGGGGGGTCGCCGTCGTCGTCGATTTCGTCGACGATTCACACCGCCGCGCCGCCGCCGCACTTCGCCAGCGCGGTCTCCACGTCGCTCAACTTCGCCACCTCCCCGAAGTACAGCCCGACGGAGCCGTGATGGTTCTCCTTTAGCGTCTGCGGTCCGTTTATGAGCTCCACCGCGTGTTGGTGCCATCTCGCGTCAAACGCCCCGCACGCGTCCTCGACGAGACACACCCTGAAGAACCTGTCCACCGCCTGCACCGCCGTGGCCATGATGCACACGTTGGTGAGGATGCCCGCCAGCAGGATCCGGCGCACGCCCCTTCGCCTCAGCTGCGTCTCCAGGTCGGTGCTCGCGAACGCGCCGAAGGTCCACTTGTCGACGACGATCTCGCCCGGGAGCGGGCGGCACGACTCGACGAGGTCGTAGGTCGGGTCGATCGTAGGGACGCACAGATCGCGCCTGACGTCGGCGCCGTACCTGTGGGAGCGGCTGTGCGCGACGGTCATTCCCGCGCGGCGAGCCGCGGCGAGGAGCGCGGCCACCTTGGCCTCCGTCGCGGCGAGCTGCTTGACGCGCGGGTCGCTGTAGTTCTTCCCGAGCCGTCCGTCTTTGCTGAGGAAGTCGGTCTGCATGTCGATGAGTACCAGCGCCGTGTCGGAAGAGCTCACGGGGAACTCGCGGTCGTGGAAACACGCCACCTGCGCCTCGGCGATGAGCGCCTCGGGCTTCGCAGCCTCGACGCCCCGTCGAACCATCGCCTGGAGAGGAAGGAGGAGGGGTCGCAATCGTCAGTGAAAGATTTCGTCACGGGACGAGATTCTGGTTCTGATCGGGGCCGGACCACCGCGGGGCGCACCTCAGCCTCGCGTCGCGCGGCGTCCCTCAGCCAGAGCTCTCGCAGGCACCATCCCGCCGCGCACCCCGCGATCAACGCCGCGCCGACATGCGTCGATGTGGTCATCGCCCCCGCGGCGCGCCGCTCGTCGTGTCGCGGACTGATGAAGACGGAAACACGTGAAGACGCAACCAAAACGCAAACGGCCTGCCGGAACCAGCCAGACAGCCTGCCCCGGACATTATGAGGTAAACTAACTTCGGCAGCTGCTTCGCGAGCTCTCCCAGACCCTGCTCGCGCCGAAGCGTCGGCTCCGGTGAAAGAACACGTGTTTCAGTTTCGCACGCGAAATTCGCCTCTGATTCGACCGAAAAGACGAGGCTTATCCAATGGCGTTTGCTCGCGCGAAACGACGGAACTTTCTCGCGCAACAGACTGCCAGAGTGCTATCCCGTATCCCGTAAGTGTTAGTGCTACCCCATAAAAGTCAGCGCGAGACCGGGAGGTGCGTAGACTAACAACAGCGCGGGACGATGCTTCCCAGGAAGGCCGCCGTCGATGCCCTCAAGGGCGGCGAGGAGACGCTCGTGCTTCGGCGCGTGACCGTCCCACTCGCGTGTCTCACCGACGAGTCCCTGCGAGCCGCCGCCGACGCGGAGGGCGCGGTGTCCTGCGACGTGACCCTCGCCGGCGGCACGATAACCGGCGTGGCCATCCACGACCCGACGCCCCTGCCGGGCACTGGCCGGCTGGACGCCCGGGGCTCCATGCTGTGGCCCGCGTTCGTCGACGCGCACACGCACCTGTGCAAAACGCACGCGGTCCCGCGGTGCCGCAACCCGTCGGGCAGCATCAACGACGCGCTGGCGTGCGAGGTCACCGACCAGCCGCGGTGGATCGAGCCGGGCGACGTCGAGAGGCGGATGGATTTCGCGCTGCGCTCGTGCCTCCACCACGGCACGCGCGCCGTGCGCACCCACCTCGACGGCACCAACGCACCGGACGCCGCCATGAGGGATAGGATATACGAAGTCTTCGACGCCAAGCGAACCGAGTACGAATCGCGCGGGATCGTCCTGCAGGGAGTGGCGAACCTCTACCTGCCGCTGTACGCGGATTTGCCGGAGATGGCGGCGAGGCACGCGGCGGACGCGGCGTCGCACGCCGGCGTCGTCCTCGGCGCGTACTGCGGCGACGTGAGCCACGGCGAACCGGGCGCGACGGACAGGCACCTGGACGCGCTCTTCGCGCTCGCGATGCAGCACCGCCTCGACGTCGACCTCCACATCGACGAAAACAACAACCCCGATTGTTGCGGGGTTCGAGTGCTGTGCGGCGCCCTCGAACGCGCGCGCGAACGCGGGTACGACGGGTCCGTGGTGCTCGGGCACGTCACGTCGCTGGCGCTTCAAACCGCGGAGGTTCAGGCGGACGTGGTCGCGAGGCTCGCGAAGCTCGCGCCCGTGCACGTGGTGTGTAACCCGTTCACCAACCTCGGTTTGCAGGACCGGCGGGGGACTGCGCCGCCCATCGGGAAGCTCGTGGCGCGCGACGAAGCCCGCACGCCGCTGTGGCGAGGGCTGACCTTGCTCCAGGAACTCCGCGCGGCGAACGTGCCCGTGGCGGCGGCGAGCGATAACGTCCGCGACTGGTGGCACCCCTACGGGGACTACGACCCGCTGCAGGTGTGGCGCGAGGCTGTCGCGATGGGGCACCTCGACACCGCGCCGAGCGAGGGGAGCTGGGCGGATCTGGTCACCGCCGCCGCCGCCAACGCGATGGGCGTGGGTGGGGGCGTCATCGCGGTGGGAGAGCCCGCGGACCTGGTGCTGTTTCCCGGCGCGAGGAGGTTCAGCGAGCTCCTCGCGAGGCCTCATCCGGATCGGGTGGCAGTCCGGCGAGGAAGAGCGACGGAGACGTCGCTGCCGGATTTCTCCGAGCTCGACGACTTGGTGGACGGACGCGCGTCGGTCGTCGACACGTCGCAGGACATCCTCCGCGGCGCGACGAAGAAGGAGTGACGTGGGAGGCGGGGGCGACGCGATTCCTTGATTCCGATGTGATGCGACGCAAAATCCGAATTCTTGCGTTCCAAAAAAAAGGAGAGCCCGAGAGATCCTTCCTCATTTCTCGCGCGGCGTCTGATTCCTAAGATTATCTGATTGTCTGAGATCTGCTGATTGGCTCGTACGAAGGTAGCACTATCAAATGAAACGCTCGAGCTAGAATCATCGGACCAGTTCGGGTTGAAAGATCTGGTGACCCTGAGCTGCCAGAAAGGGCCAGAAAGGTCCAAAAAGTTGACATCCGACGATTATGCTTTCCACATTGAGACGTCAGAGCCGCCGCTCGGTGCGGCTCGAGTCGTCGTATCGGCGAGCCACTTCGCCTCGCGCGTCCATACGATCTCGTCTCACCGCCCCGGCGGTACGTGTCGGCTCGGAACGCCGCGGAGATTCGTACGGCGGAGACGCACTCCCTGGTGCTCCTGATGATGAAACAGCTCACCGAGCAGCAGGTGAAGCTCGACCAGCAGCAGAGGTCGCTCGACGCGCTCATCGGGCCGAAGAGAGGGGGAGGAGAGAGGGCAAAGCCCGAGGCTGGCAGTTCCGAGGTCAAGTCCTGACTGAACGCCGCGGTAGACCTCGGCTCTTAATTAATGACGGCTCTCTTCGACGAGAACGTCCGCGCCACCTCCCCGGCGGTGACGGCGTAGTTCATCCTGAACGTCTCCGGCGCCGCCCCGTACAGCATCGCGTGCGACGCGTCACCCCGGGTTCCGTTCCCCTCCATCCTTCGCTGCCACTTCCGAATCGCCTCCTCCAGCCCGAGCTCGTGCGCCCTCGTTCCCAACTCGAACCCCCCGCCGAAGCGCTTCAGACACGGCGCGAACGACGTCACCCTGGTGCCGTCGTCCTTGACGTACGCGGGCTCGACCGGGACGGCGCCGGCGGGTACCTTGTGCGCCACCACCGTGAGCATCGCGACGCGATCTTCGTCCAGCGCATAGCATTCTTCGTCCGTGACCTTCGAAGGTGCCGATGCGGGCGACGACGACGACGACGACCCTCCTCCCACCGAGTTGCGCGACCCTCCTCCCACCGAGTTGCGCGACCCTCCTCCCACCGAGTTGCGCGACCCTCCTCCCACTGACGAATCCCACCATCGCCTCGCCTCCCCCGCGAGAAACGAGGCGAGCGCTCGAGCGGTTTCCTCGGCGCGGAGGTCGACGAGCGCGGTGTCTGGGGTCATTCCCAGCATCCTCGGCTCGCCCAGCAGCGCGCGGAGGCACGCGCCCTCGGACACGGCGTAGCACGCGTACACGTTCGCGTCCTTCGGGTCGCCTGACGGTGGGACGGGCGGTCGGGAGGCGCGATGTTAGTTGGACCGCGTCGGGCGTCGGTTGTGGATTATTCCGATTGACGGGAACGAGCGACGGAGGGCGACGAGGCGGCGTCCCACCTGTGCACACGAGCGCCGGATTCACCCTCTGCCTCTCTCCGCTCTCCGGGTCGACCCACTCTCGGCATCCGCGCGGCTTCGGGTCGAGGTACATCTTCACCCCTCGGACGAGCGCCCACCCCACAAACTCGGCGGGCGCCCCCGGCGCGTCCAGGTTGCGACGCAGGGGGAACCCGTCCTGCAGGGTGCCGCTGACGAGCACGAGCACGCGGGGCGATCGGCGCGATCTGTACCAGCCGTGCGCCAGGTAGGAGAGGCCGAGGGCGGCGGCCGCCCCGACGGCGATCGCCGCGGTCGTGGCGCGGTTCGTCGCGTCCCCCATCGGAGCCCGGCCCGCGCGGTTGGAGGTGACGAACAACATCATCGGAGCCCGGTCCCGTCGCGGCGAAATGAGATTGGAAACCACGTTTTCGCGCGACTTTTCGCGAGCGACCTTTCGCGCCCGGCACTTCCGAACGCGCCTCTCGCGCCGCCGCGACACGAAGGCCATGTCTCCTCCCGACGCCGACACATCCGCGGGGCTCTCCGAGGTGGACCTCGAGCGGTCGCTCAAGGGTGAGAGAGCCACCTCCCTTTCGCGGTCGATCACCATTTTCCCACGGCTCGACTCGACCCCGGAACGTCTTCGCGCGCTCCCCGCGTTTCCCTCCGCGCGCAGCCGGCTGACCCGACGCCCGACTCCGCGCCCTTTCCACCAGCGAGCGGCGTCGGCGATAAGGCCGCGTCCTCCTACGCCGTCCCGATCGTCGACCTCTCCAACCCCGACGAGACGGCGGTCTCCGACGCCCTCTGGGACGCGGCCACCACCGTCGGCTTCTTCACTGTGGTGGGGCACGGCATCGAGCAGGAATCGATCGACGCGCAGTTCGGTGCGTCGCGCGAGTTCTTCGCGCAGGACCTCGCGGTGAAGGAGGCCGCGTCGCCGTTCGAGGCTGCGCTCAACTCCGGGTTCGAGCACATGAAGCAGGTGCGGCCCAGCACCGGTCTCCCGGACGTCAAGGAGAGCCTGCAGGTCACCGCGAGGGCGGACGCAATGTCCGGGCGATGGCCCCCGAAGCCCGCGGGATTCGAGGCGCGGACCAGGGCGTTCATGGAGAAATCTCACGCGCTCGCGGCGAGGATCCTGACGCTGCTGGAACCGAGGGCGTGCCCCGGGAACGCGCCGGGCACGCTGGCCGACGCTCACACGCTGTGGGGACCGGACGGGCAGTGCACCCTGAGGCACCTTCACTACCCGCCGATGTCCGCGGAGCACGCGGCGTCGTTACCCCCCGGCAGCTGGAGGGCCGGCGCGCACACGGACTGGTGCTGCGTCACCCTGCTGTTCCAGCGCGTGGGCGAGTTTGGGCTGGAGTGCGCGGCGAACCCGCGGCACGGCGCCACGGAGTGGGCGCCGGTGGACCCGGTGCCCGGGGGCGTCGCGGTCAACGTCGGAGACATGCTGAGCCGATGGTCCGACGGCCGCCTCCTGTCGAACCTGCACCGCGTGCGGATGCCGAAGCCGAAGCCGGGGGAGGGCGAGGTGCCGGTGAGGTACTCGCTCGCGTTCTTCATGCAGGCGGATAAGAGCGCGATGATTCAGTGCACGGAGCAACCGCCAATCACCGCGGGCGATTACATCCTCGGTCGCATCAGGAGTAACTTCGAGAAATGACGAGCCCAAATGACGATGTGAACGTCGTTCAACACTAAGTGTTAAGAATACGCGCGCTCGTAGCTTTGCTCATACATAATACTTCCGTCGCGACACGCCCGGCGTCGGTCCGTCACGCGGCGTTGGCGGCGTCGGAGGCTCCGCCCTTTTTACCCTCGACTGTGCGAAAGTGCACAAACGCCGGGAAGCCAAACATGACGACGCCGACGCCCAGCATCGCCCAGTCCAACCCCTCGAAGTTCGGGTTCGATCCCCCGAGGACGATCGCCATCGTGGGGTACTGCGCCGCGGCCGCAAAGCACGACACCGTGCCCACGCCTATGCCGTAAACCTTGCCGAAGGACGCGCCCCCAAAGACCCCCATGGAGTACGCCGTCATCAGCGAATAGTTCCACGCGCGGAAGCAGCCAAAGGCCAGGAAGGCGACGTACAGGGACCAGTCGGGGCGGGCGACCAGGAGCCCGAAGGTCAACACGCCGAGCGCGTTGACCAGCGCGAGCCCGGCGGCTATTCCGTGGGTGTCTATGAACCGCCCAAACGAAGGCGTTAGGGCGACGCTGATGAGGATCAAAAAGTTGAACACCCGCACGAGCCTCTCGGCGTGCGACGCGTCCCGCCCGTCCGCGTTGTATAGCATCTGCTCCGTGATGGACCCGAGCACCAGCATGGTGCGGTAGATCGTGAACAGGCCCCAGACGGCGAGCGCGATGAACGCGCGGGATTCCAACTGCCGTCGAAACGGCTTACCGCTCTCGTCCAGTCGTGCCCCGTACTGCGGCGATTGGGCGCCGAACCCGTCTTCGTTGCCCGAACTAGTGAGCTTCTTCGCGGGCGGTGACAGGTGCCCTGCCCACACCGTCTCGTTCGTGAGCGCGAGGTACACCAATCCGAGCGCCGCCATGGCCAGGAACAGCGACTGGGTGGACGCGCCCTCCTTGTGGATGAGCTCGAGCAGCGTGAACGTGACGGTGGAGGCGTCGAACGAGCAGTTTATCAGGGAGTGCACCAGCCCGAAGTGATCGTCGGCGAAGTACTCGGCGAGGACGAAGTGCGAGAGGAAGTTGGCCATGCCGCCAATGGACACCAGACACGCCGCGGGCACGTACGCGTCGAAGGTTTTGGAATCGCTAAAGGCGAACAGGATGCAACCCGCGGAGAAGACGCACATCCCCACCGCCCTGGTCCACTTGGCGCCCTTGACGTCCATCAGCGGGCCCCATATCATCCCCCCGAGGGGCACGCAGAACGCGCCCGCGGTGTACACGGCGTTCAGCCTCAGCGCCTGCGCGTCGCATCCTGATCGATCGTCGTCGCAGAGCTCGGCGTACGTGCCCTCCCTGCGAAGCGCGATGCTCAGCGAGGACCACCCGAACATGACGCCGGTGGCCGTCAGAACCTCGACGCACGAGAGCATCACGAGCGCCCATCGCCTCGTGGGGAGGAGCGAGGCAGCCATGACGCACCCCCCCGCGCTGACGGACTGCGGCGTACCTTGAAGGTAACAATCATTGGAGGACCGCGCAACGACCCGAACATTTCGAACGAACACGTGGCCCGGCCCGGCCGCCGTTCAGTGCGACGCGGCGACTGCCCCGGGTTCACGACGGGGCCGGAGGGTCCGGGACGGACGGAGGGCGAAGCGGGGGTAACATGATGGGAGAGGAGCTCGCGAAATGGGTGCTCCTGGCGTACGGCCTGTTCATGACGACGCTGGTGGCGGGCGTGGTGTACGGTTGGCAGAGCTTCCGCGCCGTCTTCATCGCGGAGGGCGTCCTCAGCGAGGGTTGCGACGCCGACTCGGCGGACGGCGAGTGTCCGAGCCAGGCGAAGGAGCTCGGGCTCATCTTCGCGTGCGGCGCGTGGTCCGTGCAGGCGTGCAGGATGGTCACGGGCCTCGTCAGGGATCGATACGGCACCAGAGTCTGCGTCGTCGGCGTGATGCTCACCGTCGCCGTCGGCATCGTCCTCCTCGCGGTGTCGCCCCCGCAGTCCCTCGCGGTGTTCTGCGTCGGCTACTTCCTCCTTGGGATCGGCGCCGGCGTCCAGCTGTGCATGCAGAGCATATCGATGCTCTTCGGCGAGTACCAGGGCGCCGCGTCGGCCACCTTATCCGGAGCGTTCACCCTCTCCGCGGTGATACCCCTCGCGTGCGCCGAGGCGATAAAATCTGTCGCGTCGGACGACGACGGGGGAACGGCTTCGTCGTACGCGGACGCGCGGGGCGGGGTTCTCAGCGCGTGGTGCGTCACCGTGGTGGTGTTCGCGGCGTCGGCGATGTGGCTCATGCCGCGAGGGGGGGAGTTTCGGGAGTCGGTTCGATACCTCGTCGGCGAGCGAGGCGGCGACGAGAAGAACAAGCGGGAGGAGAAGAAGAACGACGACGAGGACGACGAGGAGGATGGGGACGATGAAAGTCACGAACGCGCGCCCGCGAACGCCGCGAAGGCGGCGAACGGACACAGACGCGCGCCCCACGAGGGCAAGTCCGCGAGGGAGCAGCTCGTCTCCCTCGATTTCATCCTCCTCGCCGCGTGGTTCACGGTGATGCTCCTGCCGACGAATTACTTCATCATCAGCGTGGGCGACCAGCTGGAGGGCATGGGCGACGACGACGGGGAGATCACCCGGGGGTTTCAGCTCGTTTGGGTCATCAGCACGGTCCTATCGCCCATCGCCGGGTACTCCGCCGACGTCGTCGGCAGAGGAAGCACGATGACGTTCGCGATGGGTTGCTACGCGGCTTCGTTCGCTATGCTCGGATTTGGCGGCGACGGGGGGGGCGGCTTGTCGCTCAAAGCCCAGTGGCTCAACTTCGTCTGCTTCAACGTGGGGCGGCTGTGGGTGTTCAGCATGTACTTCGTGTCCGTGGGGAGGCTCTTCGGCTTCAGGCACTACGGCACGCTGGCGGGCGCGGGGTTGCTGCTCAGCGCCATGTCCACGCCGCTCGCGGTGCCGATGCACCAGTCGGGCGTGGACGGCGGCTTCGGTGAATCCAACCTGGCGAGCGCGATGATATGCCTCGGGCTGACTCCGTACACGGTGGGGTGGGCGTGGAGGAGGGAGATCACGGAGGAGGGCATGCGGGGGTTCCCGGCGAGGTGGGGGATCTCGGAGGCGAAGGAGGAGGCGAAGGAGGGAGCAGGCGCAAACGCGGTGTGATTTTAATCAAAACACGTGCGTTTCGGATGGGATGTTATGATCGGATGGGATCGGATAAGAGTTAGAATCGGACGGGCAGCCCGAAATCCAATTTGGCATTTGCGTCGTATGACTTTCGTTTGGGATGACGTGCGGGCGACGCTTGGCAAATCGGTGGGTCCCAGCCAGCCAAGTGTGCCAGACGAGCACGTGAGAGGAATCTTCCGCCGGCGCAAATTGGCGCGCGTGGGTGCGCGCACGCCCTCACCGGCGGCTCGGCAACCATGGATCTCACGCTGGATAACTCCGTCGGGAAGTTTTCTCTCTCTCCCGCGCCTCCCGCCGGGCCCCCGACCCTGCTGCGCGGCGCGCTCGTCCCCAACGACGCCTCCGAGCCCGGGAAGTACACCCGTCGCGACGTCCTCATCGCCGACGGCGTCCTGAAGCGCGTCGCGCCCGGCGGGACCCTCTCGCTGGACGTCGACTGCCCCCCCGGCACGGTCGAGGAGGACTGCTCGGAGCGCATGCTCGTCCCGGGCTTCGTCAACGGCCACACGCACAGCGTCGAGCACTGGGCGCGCGGTCTCATCAAACCCCTGCCGCTCGAGATGTGGGTCCTGCAGCTGATCCGCCACGAACCCCGCGGCGAGGAGGGCTGGGCCGGACCGGAGTCCTGGATCAAGACCCCGGCCGCGGCCATCGCCGTTTCCGCGATGCACTGCGGCGTCGAGGCCCTCCTCTCGGGCACCACCGCCATCATGGACCACCTCCTCTGCCGCGACATCAAAGACGTCGAAGCCGCCGTGTTCGCGTACCGGGCCCTGGGCATCCGCGCGTACATCGCCCCGATGCTCGGCGACGACCTCGAGCCCTACGTCAACTACGTCCCACTGGCGCGGGACGCCAAGGGAAGGAACGAGTCCATCTGCGGCCCCGCGGGTCCCGCCCCGGGATGCCCCGACTGCGGCGGGCTCTGCGCGCACGGCGCATTTCGCACGGAGAAGGGCGAGAGGGACCCCGCCAAGACGGAGGCCAACCTGGCGCTGTGGCGCGAGGCTGCGGAAAAGTTTCACGATCCCGCGAACGGGATCAACATCGTCGTCGGACCCGTCACCGCGTACAGCGCGAGCATCGAGCTGCTCCGGGGCGCGGCTGAGATTCGGAAAGAGTTTGGGCTGTGCGGGCACATTCACCTGCTCGAGACCCGCGCGCAGGCGCTGATGGCGCGGCAATTCCTTCCCAGCGGTTCCGCCGTGAAGCACCTTCGCGACACCGGCTTCCTCCAGGTCCCCGGCACCACCTGCGGGCACTGCGTGTGGCTCGACGACGAGGAGATCGCCATCATGGCCGAGTGCGACGCCACCGCCGTGCACAACCCGTTCAGCAACCTTCGCCTGGGCAGCGGCGTCGCCCCGCTCCACAAGTACGCCCGACGCGGGATGAACGTGTGCCTCGGCGCTGACGGCGCGTGCTCCTCCGACGGCCAGGACATGCTCGAGGTGGCCAAGCTCGCCAACATCTTACCGTGCGTCGCCACTCCCGAGTACCGCGACTGGCCCACCGCGCACTACACCGCCCTCGTCCTCGGAGCCGCGAACGGGTACAAGGGGATCCTTCTGGAGGGTAAGCCCGGGCAGATTGGCAAGGGTGGGGTGTTGGAGGAGGGCGCGCTCGCGGACCTGTCCTCCTGGGACCTCACCGCCCTCTCCTTGCTCCCCCGGACGGACCCGCTGAGCCTCCTGGTGCAGGGCAGCCGGACGCAGGCGCCGGGGGCGGGATCAACGCTGGACTGCGCGTGGGTCAACGGCGTGCGGGTCGTGAAGGGCGGTTCGCCGGTCAACGTCGACGTGGCCGCGCTGCGCGAGGTGCTGCGAGCCGCGCAGGGGACGTACCGGGATCCGGCCATCACCGACCCGAGCACGCACGACAAGACGGCGAGAGCGGAGACGGAGTACAGGGCGGCGATGGATCTCGACCCGGCGGGTGCGACGGGGGAGAGGCCCGCGTACGAGTGGCCCGAGCACTGCACGCTGTACGCGGCGTCGCAAAATTGAGACCGCGATCGCCACCCCGACCCCGTTCTTCCGCTTCTCAGTCTCGCGGATGAGAGAAGTAGCAGTCGTGGCCAACCTGCTGTACCAAAACCACGCCAACCTTCCAAGGGAGCCAGCCCGTCGCGCGGGGCTGGCTCGGGCAGTTCCATGGCAAACCTGCTGTAAAAAACCTTCCGCACCAGTGAGAGGCGCACGCACTAGCTGTAGCCGCCCGGTAGCTCCTATGATATGCGAGTCGCTCGACGACGAAAAGTTCTCATCTCTGCTCTCGCTGCTGCATTCCCGTCAGGTACCAGTCCAGACTGCCAGCAGTCCACACTGCTCGAGGGACAAAAAACGCACCGGCCGCGGCCGTTCGTCTCCCGGTTTTTCGCCGCGTCGTCCTGAGAGCTCCGCCGACGGTCGCATCGCGCCCCACGCCGACGCGTCGCCGTTTCGACCGCGGCCGCTCCCTCGAGTGCGCGCTCCCCCGGTTTTATCCCTCGATGTGCACCCCGGGCCCCGGGCCGGAGCTCCGGCGGGCTCGGCCGACGCACGGCGTCGACGACGTGGACGAGGCGAGATTCAATCCGCTGTGCCGACGCGCCCGCGGCGTGGAAGACGACTCGGATCCGTCCGAATCCGACGCGGGATCCGACACGGGATCCGACGACAGCCACAGTAGTGAGTGCGACCTGGTGGAGAACGAACACCAGTCGCGACTCAACGCCCTGCGCCGGCGGCGAGACGACCGGGAGGAGATCCGGCGCCAGAACGAGACCCTGGAGCGCATCCACCGAGCGCGTCACGCCGAGCGGGAGATGGCGAAGGAGCTCTCGTCGATGCGGTTCGAAGCCGAGCGCAGGCACACGCTCGCGTGGGGAGACGACGCGGAGGTCAGGGACAGAGAGCGCGCCGCGGAGAGAGCCGCGGAGGCCATCGGCGACGCCATGGACGAGGAGGAACTCATAGCGTCGACGCGCCGCGGAGCCGGAGGAGACGGAGGAGGCGCGCGCGCCGCCGCCGAGGAGGCCCGCGCGTGGGCCGCGCACGACGAGGCGTGGGCGGCGTTCGAAGCGAGCGTCCGCGACGGCGCGAGGGTGAGGACGTGCGACGTGCCGTGGCCCCCTGGTCACGATCGCGGCCTCACCCACGGCGGGACGCTGCTCGCGTCCCTGGCGCGCCGCGAGCTCGTCGAGAGAGGAGGAAGCCCCGGGGGTGCGGGGTTTTCGTGCCGGGGCGGGTCCGAGGACCGGAGGCTCGCCGCGTTCAGACGGGCGTTCAAGCGCGCGTCGCTGCGATGGCACCCGGACAAGTTCGAGGGTAAGTTCGGCGGCGCGCTCTGCGACGATGCGTGCGGCGACGACGACGACGGCGGCGAGACGGTCGGGAAGGACGGGGGGGATGGGGGGGAGACGCACGCGCAGCGCATCAGGCGCAGGGTGCGGTGCATCGCGCAGGAGATCAACGACGCGTGGAGCGCCATCGTCGCGTGAGGCGATACCCGAGTAGAGGCGAGTAGAACCGAGTAGAACCCGGGCCGAACCCGGGCCGAAAACTAGACTGAGCAAAACGTGGTTCGCCGAGGTATTTACCGTATGATGACACAGTGACAGTTGGCCATCGAGATTCGAATTTCACTTTACCCTTTGGTGGACATGTGTCACACTGATATTTATATTGACGTGTCACTCGAGTGCCGTCCCCTACTAACTTTCCCCGAGATGCGTGCCGTCCAGATCACCACACAGCGGATCAGTCTGCCGTTTTTAAAGGCTCAGATATTTTGCAGAAGTCGATCTGTTCAGATATTTATCTCGGATAGGGACGGATTCCTTTTCACCCGGTACACCCAATCACTGAGTTACAGACCATCACTTTTTGGAACTTTCCCGCTTTAAAGGTTTGCACATGGTTTACGCAGAGGCGGAATTATCTGTTTGGGCGAAAGCTCCAATCGATTTCGATGCGCGGTGGACAGCGATCGTAGTTTGGATTGAAGAAATTGAAGAAATTGGATTTCAATTTTCGGGTTTAGATTCTCGTGAACCTTTCGCGGGATATTTCCCATTCACAGTTGACAGCCTGTCCCGATGGAGGCGTTGGAATTGATCCACATTGCCTGACTCTAGATCGCATAGGATTTGGATAGAACAAGGAGAATCTCCTGGCGTTACAGTATCTCTGACATGGCACTGATTTTTTGCACGAACCGCCGTGCGACGTTTGCCCCCAAGGTATTTACCCTAACATTTCGACGCAATTCGACGGGGCGCGATATTTAGCGCCAGCTGGGCAGGTCACTTTTCATTCTAGAGGGTCAAGTCTTAGATAGAGAACGTGGAGACGCCCGCGGTCGAATCACTCTCCGAAGACGCCCGCACGTGCACGCACCTGCGAACGTATATTCGAAGAAAGACGCGAGCTGTGAACATCCACTGGGATACCTCACGTCGTTCCCCGCGCCTCCCGCACTCACCCATCGGGCCACACACGCCGAGGCGGTCTCGACCAGCTGCGGAAGCGCGCCTTTTTTTTAAGCGGACCCGGCCACCATGGCGGGCCTATCGGAACTCGTAGAGGCGGCGACCGAGGGCATGCGAAAGACGCAGTCCGCCGACCCGATTGAGGAGAACTCTAAACAGGCTCCTTCTGCGACCAAGGACGACGGCCATCTGTCGGATTCCGCGGTCGCGCCGACCAGAGAGCGCAAGAAGGGTGAGCTCTTTTTTCCCGGCAATTTGCCGCGGTTCGTTCGGTTTTTACCAAAGCCCCCGCTCCGCATCTGGTCCGCGCGCGACTCCGCGAGCGACGAACGCGCGGTAACTCGAGATGCAGAATGAGTGCTAATCCGTATGTTTTCATCCCTTCGTTTTCCGCAGGCGTTCCCTGGACCGAGGACGAGCACCGCCTCTTCCTCCTCGGCCTTCAGAAGCTCGGCAAGGTGAGTTCGGGAGGGTATTATTGTCCGAACTGACTTCCCTCCGGCAATCCCGCTTTTTTTATCCGGGCGGCGCGCGCACGGCGAGGCGTCGTCGAGACGCGCGCGACCGAGCATCGCGGTCGCCGGGCCTAATTCAGTCTATTTCCGCGTCGAGGCGTCCCTTCCGGCCGGTCGCGCCGATGGAAGACCTCTTCGGACGCTACCGTCCCTTCGTTTTCGCAAGGGGGCCAGGTGGCACCCTACGCGCCCTTCGATGCTCCGCCGTGGCTCCGCATAACAACCGTCGCTCCGCATATTTGCCTGCGATTTTTTACACACCCTGGACCCCCGGCGCTCACTCCCCCGCCCCCGTCCATTCGATTCATCCATCCGCAGGGCGACTGGCGAGGCATCTCCCGCCACTTCGTGCAGTCGCGCACCCCGACGCAGGTTGCCTCGCACGCGCAGAAGTACTTCATTCGCCAGAACAACCTCAACAAGCGCAAGCGCCGGAGCAGCCTCTTCGACATCGTCTCCGAGGCTCCCGCCGAGCCCGCCAAGGCTCCCGAGGTTGCCTCGAAGCTCCCCGCGGGAATCCCCGGGGGTCTCTCCATGGCTTTCGCCGCGGGTATGCCCGCCTTTCCGGGATTCAACCCCGCGTCGATGCCCATGCCCCCCGGCTTTGGAGCCCACGGCGCGATGCCCGCAGCAAAGAAGGCGGGGGTGGGCATGGACGAGGGCGAGAAGGCGGCGGCGGCGACGATCGCCGCGCTCGCGGGTAGCCCCATCGCCGCGGCTGGGTTCGCGCAGGCGGCGGCGACGGCGACGGGGTCCAAGGGGTCCAACCCGTGGGAGGTCAAGCACGCGCCGATGGGTGCGTCCCCCCCGGGGCAGCACAATGCGCAACAAGCCGCCGCGGCTGCCGCGGCGGCGGCCAACCCCTTCGCGGCGATGATGGCGATGGGGGCTATGGGACAGATGGGTGCGCAGATGCCTCCCCCCGCGGCTTGGATGCAGGGATACCACCAGTTTATGCAGCAGATGGCGGCGGCGGGTGCCGCGCATCAGCAGGCGCAGCAGGCGCAGGCTGCGAGGCCCCCGATGCCTCCGCCGCCCGCGGGGGTCACCTTCCCCCCCAACTTGCAGGGCTTCACCCCCGGCGTGTTTCCCGGCGCTCACAACGTGTTTGGCAACTTCATGAACGGCGCGATGGCCAAGCCCGCGGGCGAAAAGCCCGAGACGGTTGCGAAGAAGGAGGGCTCTGCCACCGCGGTGACCGCGTGAACCGCGGATCCCTCGCCCTTCACCGTCGCCACGCACCCCTTCCACCGCCGCCGGAGCCTCCAGACGACTCTTCGGCGTCCCTAGAGTCTCCCGCCGCGTCTGTCGGTGTGAACGACCCTACGGCCTACATACAGGTTGAAGTCCGATTGAATCCTCGAGGCGAATCCTCGAGGCGAATATCGCGACTTTCTTTTGGCCCTCGGAGTTGTGCCGCCGTGCCTGGACGCACGGAAGGCGCGTGGTCTACTCTCGCGGCGCGTTCCACAACGCCGCGCCTGTACTCTGTTCGCACACTATACACCCTGTACCACCTCGTTCGCATATACGCATGGATGTATCAATTTTGCTCGCATTTTAGTTTTCTGTTAGTTCTGCAAGACCCCACCGGCCTAGTCCGCGGTGGCCACATTTATTAGTTTGCTCACGATGCTTTTAGAAGAACGTTCATACGAAGACAACAAGTAAAAATTTCAAACACTGATCATCTGTCTCGTCCGATGTGTCGTCGACGACTGAATCTCGAGCTCCCGACGGTCCTCTCGACGAGCGCCCTCCACACGCGGCAGCGCTCGCGGAGGAGAGTCGTTTGTTACCTTCATAGACTACCTTCATTTTTATCCGGGTTGGATGTTATGCGGGTGCCCGCACCATTTCACGTGAGTTGGTGAATTCGAATCGAAATGTGGTCCACGAAAAAGTACAATTTTGGTTCGTTTCCTAAATCCTAATTGGTCCGTCTATGGGTTAAAAAGCGGCGCTTTTCGTTGTTGACCATTTAATTCCCAGTTGTCATTGGCCATCAGCTCAAAGTGATCTGTCAGCCATACGATCCTCGGAGCAGAAACTCTATGGTTGCCAGTATGGATTTTTGCGATTATAAATTTTTTGGATTTTTGGATTTTTGGATTGTTGCGAATAAATATCTCCCGCAGGTAGGCTTTTTCACCCAGAAAGCTGCCGATTTCCCGGCTTTTTCTATCCATTTCCCCAACCGGTGCGAAGTCTCATCGCTCGGCGTTTCGTTAACCGTTGGGCTTCTCAGCTGAAAATCGGTCGGTCGGGCAGTTGACGAGCGCAGCCAAGGCGATCGTTGTTGTTGGCGTTGTTTCGGTGTTTCCATCGAGACGTCCGGGCTGACGCGCACAACGACCCGCGCGTGTGGAGCGCCCTTTGACGAAGAAGGACGCTCAGCGCGAGTCGAACGCACACCATGAGCGGTCAGGTGGCGACGGGAACCCCCGTGTTCTCGATGAGCCCGAGCCACCCGCGGTCCGCGCAGATGCAACCGGGCATGGCTCCCGCGACCCCGCCCCCATTCAACGGCTCATCGTCGATGTCCGCTCCGGGTTACGGCGCCGGCGCGGAGGGACACGGCGCGTCGTCGTCTCCCGCCCACACCGCGCTCGACATGGACGATCAAGGCAACCGCGGCGGGGACTTCGTCACGCGCACGTGGCAGCCCGCGAGGGCGCCCGACGCCGTCGCCCTGGCGGAGGTCACGTCCCAGATGACCAGCGCGGCGAACGTCGCGGAGGTGTTCAAGGCCACGGGTCTGGGCCAGCAAGATATCCAGAGCAGCGCCAGCCGGACGACCGAAGATGACGGTTTGATTGTCCGCCAACGACCCAGGGCGCGCGCGGACAACATCGCCGTGCGCAAGGCGCGCGCCGCGAGGGAGGCGCGCCCGGGCGACTGGTTCGACCCGAACGACGGAGGGATCCTGTGCCAGGCTGACCCGGTTCCCCCCGGCGTGGAGCGCGCGAGGCCCGCCAGGTGGTTCGATCCGGAGGCTCCGTACCTCCAGACTGTCCCAGCGACGGACTCGCGCATCGACCTCGAGATCGTCGACGCCGCCGGGTCCGACAGGACCTACCGCTTCGACATCTCCGTCGGCCGGCTCGAGTTTTCTTGCCATCCGCTGATGAGCAAGGAAGACTTCCTCGCCGCGCAGCTCGAGGAGTCCTTCCGCTCGTACAAGCGCAGGGAGGCGAGCGATCTCGTCACCCTCTACACCGCAAAGTCCGCGGCGGCGGCGGCCAGGGCCCGGGCCCTGCGCCAGGAGATGGCCGCGGGCGCCGCGCTCTGGCTCGCCGGCGTGAGCCCGTCCGACAGGCTCATCGCGCTGGAGGAGGAAGCCGAGGAGGCGCAGCGGCTCGCGATCGACGAGGGCGACCGCATGAAGGCCTCCGTGCAGCACATGTCCGAGCTCCACGACGCCATCGAGCGCGAGCGCATCGCGTACGGGTGCCGCTCCACCTCCATCCGATTCGCGGTGAGAAGTAAGGGAAACGGCGAGAACGAGCCCGCGCTTCTCGCGGGCGCGGCGAGGGACGAGGGCGCGCACGTTCCCAAGCCCGAGCAACAGCGCAGGGCCAAAGCGACGGCCACGAGGTTCTGCGTCGCGCTGGAGGTGAACGGGCGGCAGGTTCCCGGCACGTCCCGACCCGTCACCCTTCGATCGTCGGGCGGTTTCTCCACCGAAATCGCGCACGCGTTTTCCCTGTCGGTGCAGCGGTGGCCAGACAGCGTCCGACTGGCGCTGTACGAGAAGGGCACCGTCGTGGACACCTTCCTCGCGGTCGTGCCCATCGCCGTGCCGGGAAGCGACCCGGGCGAGCCCCTCCAGGACGCCGCGCCTCGCCAGTACCAGTTCTCCGCGGATTCTCCCCACGCGCCAGCGTGGCGTGGCGCCGCGTCCGCGTCGGGGGTGCAGTACACCTCGGGCTCCCTCTTCGTCACCTGCGCGTGGACCCCCAACATGGGCGCGGGCGCCATCGACATGGGCGCGTACGGCAGACCCACCCACGCGGACGTCGAGCGGGGATCCTCCGTCCCGATCGCGCCCCCGCCCCCGCCGTCCACCGCCGCCAAGAGAGCCGCGTCCGCCGCCAAAGTCGGGTACGCCGACGCCGCGGGGGGATTCGGTCGAGCCGTCCGGAAACCGGCGCCCGACGCGATCCCGGGCGGGTCGCCGTCCAAGACGAGCGCGGCGGCGTTGCGCGCGAGCCTGGATCCGCTCAACCCCGAGGACGCGACGCTTCTCGAGACGCTGGCGACGCGCGAGGCGCTGAGGAACGCGGGAGGGGGCGGGTTTCGCCTTAACCTCAACGACGAGACCATGCTGGGAGTCAACGCGAAGGCGACCAAGCGCCAGCAGCTTCTCAAGCTTCGCGCCGAGGGCGGGGTCGAGGCGTTGCCCGAGGGTGGCGTGCCCTTGAGCGAGGGGGACATCCCGGACCACCTCCTGGAGCAGAACGCGGAGGTGCAGAGCCAGAGCAAGCTGCTGTCGGCGCAGCTCCCCGGCTTGGCCGAGGCGGACGCTCGCGCGACGCGGATAGCGGAATTTCTCGCCAAGGTTAAGCTCAACGTGGCCAAGGGACGCAGAGATCAGAAGATGGGCGCGAGGGCGTCCAAGGGAGTGATGCACACCGACGACGTGGTGAAGGACTCGCCCCTTCCCGACATCACGTTCGACCTCTCCGGCGTCTTTGAGTTTTTCCAGCCGAGGCGGAAGCTCCGACCCGCGCGCCGAAGAGCCGCGCCCCCGGAGTCCCACCCCGACTACTGCGAGCTCGTCGTCGGCATCCAGAAGGCGTTCAACCTTCCCACTCGCGCGGGCATGCAAGGGGGCGCCGGGGGCGGCATGGGCGGCGGTCGACGGTCCATGCAGCGCGGCGGCGGCGGCGGCGGCGGCGGCTACGGCGGCGGCTACGGCGACGGGTACGGGGGCGGCGCCGCGCTCATCGCGTCGGGTGAGCTCAACTCCTTCGTGGAGGTGTCCTTCCAGGGCCAGACTCTGCGCACTCGCCTCGCGAACGGCAGCGCGCCCTCGTGGCAGGAGTCGCTCCAGCTCCCGTTCCGGCCCCCCGGCGGGGATTTCTCCCCCGCCGCGCTGCAGGGGTGCGAGGACGTGGTGACGATTTCGCTCTTCGACGAAGCCGCGGAGCCCGCCGAGCGAACCTACGGCCCCGGCGCCGTCGCCGGGGGCACGTCCACGACCCAGCACTTCCTGGGCTCCATCGACATCCCGGTCGCCGCGTTGTACCGCGGCGACGGGGGCAAGATCGAGGGCGTCCTGCCCCTCGACGCCCCGCCCGTCCTGCTCGGGTACTCGGGCGCGAGCGGCGGCGGCGCGAGCGGCGGCGGGAGAGCCAGCCTACCCGGCGGCGGCGGCCTCGCGCAGCAGCCCAAGCCGTCCATGTCGGTGTACATCCAGTTCGCCCCAACGCTCGCCAAGCCGGAGCCCACCCTGTCGGATCCGGGCGTGGGCGAGGACGAGAGCGTGCTCCGCCACGCCAAGGTTTGGGAGAAGGAGTGTCGCGCGACGAGCCGGCACACCAAGCAGCGGCCGTACAGGGCGGTGGCCACCGACGGGATGGGCCGATCGGTGCACCTGTGCAGGTACATCGCGAGCGCGCAGCTCCCTCCCGGGTTCCAGGGTGCCGTCGCGGACGAGCCGACGCTCCGTCAGCTCATGCGATTCTGCCACCTCGTTCCCCACGTCACCGACATGTCCGCGTTTAATCTTCCACCCGGCGTGGACATCTGGACCACGAGCCAGGAATTTTTGGACATGTGCGCGGGGGACTCGGAGGAGCACGCGCTGCTCCTCTGCGGGTTTCTCGTCGCGCTCGGCGTGGAGGCGTACGTGGTCCTTGGCGTCAGCGCCACGGACTCGGACGCCGCGATGGTCTTCACCCCGGGTGGACAGGGAAAGAGGCCCGGGAACCCGCCTACGTACGCGCCCATGCTCGAGGATTCGCTCATCTGGGACCCGATGGCGGGGACCATCTTCAGCGTCTACGACAGCGCGTGCAGCGCGTGTCTGGGGGAAATCGGCGTGGTGTTCAACTCAGACAACGTGTGGGCCAACGTCCAGGCGCACGGGCGGCCGCACGAGATGAACTGGAACCTGAACGATACGCACGGGTGGAGGCCGTTTTTCAGCGCGGGTTCTTTCCCTCACAGGGCCATGCCCACGGTGCAGACGGTCATCACGTACGAGAGCTACCCCCCCGCGTTCTACGAACGCCTCGGCGCGGCGGTGGAGAGGGAGGCGATGGACGCCATCGTCAAGAAGCGCTCGAGACAGCACACGCCGTTCAACCGCAGGGCGTCTCGCGCGCTCAAGGACTTACTCCGCGACTTGGAGGGCCAGATCCTCATCTCGCCCGACGACCAGGGCGGCGGTCTGAACCTGGGAGGCGGCATGCGCGTCGGGTCACTCACCGAGCTGCACATGTCGCAGCTCGCGGGCATCTGCGAGGGGTACACCGTCACGGGGTGCCCGATGAACCTCCCGTTCACCGACGCCGCCACCGTCAGGGACGTCATCGACAGGCTGAAGATCGCGGACACCACCAGGAGCGACGTGGAGTTCGCGGTGGCGACGCACGTGGAACCGTACGGCTGCACGTTCGTGTGCAGCGTGTGGGTGTACGTGGTGCGGCTCACGAAGATTTCGAGCTATCAGTAGTGCCATGAGTCGTGCACGTGAGCCGAGCGTTCGGGCCGGGCGTTGTAATTAATTTAAGGGTTGATTAAATCACCGACGAGTCTCGGTCGTCAGTCGGCGTGTGCTCGGTTCATCCGTTCGAGCGCCTCCTGCTGCTCCCTCAGCAGCCGCCGCGCGTCGTCCCGCCGCCTCGCCGCCGCCCCCTGCGCCCGCGTCGTCCGCACCACCCACACGTCCGCCACGAATATCGCGAACATCCCCGCCGCCACCGGCACGGCCAACGTCGTGAAGATGATGGACACGTCGCCCCAACCCGCCTTTCTCAGGTTCGAATGCGCCTCGCGAGCCAGGGCCGGTATCCTGTACACCCACCCCACGCTCCGCCCGTACCAGTTGTTGGGCGCCATGTAAAAGGGCACCGGCTTGGTGCGCCTCCACCCTTTCCTGGCGAAGGCGGCGAGCGCCTGGACGGTCCTCTGCGCCCCGTCGTACGATCGCATCTCGCCGTCGCGGAGGTAGAGTATGGTCGGGTACGCCTTGACGTGGAGCCTCTGCTGCAGGGACCTGCACTTCGGGCCGTTGACCTTGACGACGTACACTTCGCCTTCGAGCTCCTTCGCGAGTTCCTCCCACACCGGCGCGAGTTGTCTGCAGTCTGTCGTCGTCGAGAAAGGGACGGGGGAAGCGCGGTCGGACGGCGATCTCGGGAGCGGTGTCGGGGAATTTCAGGTTTTGGCCGCGGGAAGCCGGGGGGTTGGGGAGGGGGGGAAAAGGCGAACTCACGTCCACACCAGTCCGCGTAGACGTCCACCAGCGTCGGTCCTTTCGCTACCTGCGTGTGCGAAGGGAGAGGGAGCGCGGGGGGCGGTCAGTGATCGAACGGGAGGGCGCGCGGGACAGATCCCACGCCGGGAACCGGTCATCCCCGGCCGCGGGGCAACAATGACGACGCCTCGGGGGGCGCACCTGCGCGTCGAAGTCGGCCTCGGTGACCTCGACCACCTTCCCGGTTGGATAGGCCGATGTCGGGGCGATGATGACCCCCATGAACATCACCAGCGCGCACAGCATCGATCGAATCATCCTCCTCTTCCTCGGCCGTGCCGGGTATAACTGATGCGGCCCGTCCAAGAAGAAGGCGTGACGTCCTGGGATAGGACCAGAGTGCTGTGCCGCGTCACTTTTTTTCTTCCAGATCCGAGTCGCGCCAGATCCGATCGCCCCACCCTCCACCTGAGCCCGAAGATGCCTCCGGCGGGCGATGACTACGAGCCCACCATGGGCGCGGTCCAGCTCCTGGTCCATCGCAGGCTCCGAACCGTCCAGAAACGGGTCGCCAAGATCGCAAAAGCCGAGGAGAAGCGATCGGCGGGCGGCGAGATCGACGACCAGCAAAAGGAGCTCATAGACGGCAAGCCCCTGACGATGGCGCTGCTCGAGGAGTTCACCAAGCTGAGCCAGGAGGTCGAGAAGGCGGTGGAGGAGGATCGTCTCGCGGTCCTGCGCGAGGAGCGCGCCAAGGTGGCGGCCAAGGCTGAGCGCTCCGCGGCGAGGCGAGCCGCCGCGGCCGGCGATCGCCCCGACGAGGCGACGAAGGCTGACGAAGCCTCCGCCGCGCCTCCCGTCGCGCCCGTCGACGGCGGAGCGACGCGAACGACGGGGGGGAAGAAGCCGGGAAAGAGAGGAGGAGGTCGCGAGTCACCCGCGGACGGTGCGGCGCCGCCCGCCCGCGAACCCCTCGCGTCGACCCCAAACCAACCACCCCACGAGATCCCCCAGGCGGCGGACGCCCCCGCCGCCAAGCCGCGGCGAGAGCGCGGGGGCCGCGGCAAGAACAGACGACGCGAGGGCGACGTCGGCGACGCCGACCCCCGGGCGCCGCCCGCCCCGGAACCCGGCGGACCCGTCGGACCCCAGGGCGTCTTCCCGCACCGGGAAGGAGGTCCTTTCGGCGCTCCCGGCGTCCCCGCGGTGAGTTTAGTCGACGGCGTCGGCTTGAGGTTCGGAAGCCTCGGCGTGACCGGCGGCGCACCCTCGGCACCATCGGCACCATCGGCACCCGCGGCACCCGCGGCACCCGCGACTTTGCCACGACCGCCGCCCCCCGTCGAGTCGACGCCACCACCCCCCGTCGAGATGACCCCCACCGAGATCAACCTCGCCGACTACGGCTTCGATGACGAGTACGGCGCCCCGGACGACCTCGTGGACGACAACGACTTCCACGTCGCCCCGTCGCGGGGGTCCCGCCGAGGCGCGCCCCCGCGCGATGACGAGGGGAACCCGCCGAGCGAGGGGACGGTGCCCCGAGTCGATTCGCGGCGATCGCGGGGCGATAAGTCGTCGGCGGCGCGCGGGCCCGGGCACTCGTCGAGAGGGGAGAAGGTCGGCGGCGGCGGGTGGAGGGAGGGCGGCGGGCGCGGGCGCGGCGGCGAGAGGAGGGAGGGCGGAGGGGGCGGGAATCGCGGCGGCGGAAGGGGAGGACGCGGCGGGCGCGGCGGGCGGGGGCGACCCGGCGTGGAGTGAGAGCGGAGGGAGCGTTCGTTGAAAGTTCGTCGTCGTGAAACATCGTCCTTCGTCAGTTGCTGTTCATGAGCTCGCCCAGTCATCAAGAAATAGCCGTGGAATTGGCTTGCTCAGCGCCCGCGGCGCCACAGTCGAGATGCGTCCCGCGCGCGCCAGGGAGGAAGGGAGGGGCGGGGGTGCCCGCCCCCCGCGCGGGCGCGAGATGGAGGACATGTCCCGGAGGCCCGGAGGCGGCGGCCCCGGGGGCCGCCCCGGGGGCCGGCGCGGGGCGGACGGGCGCCCTCCCCGCATGCCCAGGCAGGGACCCGGGGGTCGCGGCGGGCCCCCGATCCGGCACAGGTACAAGAAGCCGCCGGGGCTCCTGAGCTGGTACAAGCCCAGGGTGTCCCACGGCTTCATCGCGGCGTTCTCGCTGGGCATCCTGCTCATGCTCGCCCTGTGGACGTTCCCGTCGTACAACGCGTACGTCGACCGCGCGGAGATGGTGAAGCAGTACTGCCTCGTCCACGGCGGGGACAACGCGACCGGGTGCGTCAAGGTGGAGATCGTCCACGAGTCCGTGTGCGACCCGGCGGTCCCCGAGCTCTACGGCCACCTCACCACGGACAACTGCACGGACCTGTGCGTGTACAGCGACGAGGAGCGAACGGTGGGGAACACCACCGCGGCGGAGCGTTTGGCGTTTGTCGACTCGTTCATCCCCGGAGCCGAGGTCCCGTGCTTTTACCCGCCCGGGGACTCCAACTTCACCCAGGCCACGTTCACGGTGCCGTACAACCCCAACGAGCAGATGTTCCTGTCCCTGGTCTGGCTCTCCCCGCTGTTCTTCTGTCTCCTGGTGAGCGTTCACTGCGCGCTGCGGAAACCGAGGGAGGCGCTGGAGCTGGAGGATGACCAGATGCTCACCGGATTGTTCAACGAGGTGGTGATCCAGCGGAACCACCAGGAAAAGTTCGTCAACGACGTGGAGATGCGGGTGAAGCACCTCAAGTCCGCGGTGGACGGCGAGCAGCAGAAACGGCTGGACGTGGTCCAAGAGGTTGAGAAAGAGCGGCGAGACAGGCTGACGAGCGAGGATAACCTCAAGCACGCGCTGCACGAGAACATGCGCAGTTTGGAGTCGAAGCTGGTGCGGGAGATGGCGCAGCGGCTGGCGTCGATACCGATCCCGTCCAAGCTGAAGGAGAAGATGATGCGAAAGGCGGACAAGTACAGGGAGGACAGGGACCCGCTGCTGGGCGGGCGGCGGAGCAAAAACGACAGACCCGACAGCGCCGCGAGTCTGATATTCGAGGATCACCAGAGGAACGCGGAGCGCAGGCGGGCGGCGCTGGCGAACGATCTGGACGCGCAGAGGGGGGCGTTCAAGCAACGGCTGGAGGAGAGGAAGAGCAAGGGCAAGAGATCAAAATCGAAGGACCCCGGAGCCAAACGGAGGGACTGAAAGCCAAACGCGTCGACCCGCGGTGGGCGGCCCTCGAACGGTGAGAGTATTAGCGATAACATCATGGTGCATCACACAAACACCGAGTAGCGAACGTGAGTGCGAGGTCAGTTGAAGCGAAGCCCGAACTTGGACGTCGCGCCGCGGTTCTGCCCGCGCCCGTCCGCCAGTCCGCTCCCCGCGCCGAGCATGAACTCCGTCTTGGACTCCACCTGCGTCCCGCTCCCGGCGAACCCGCTCCCGCCCCTCTGCAGCCTGATCACGCCCTTGACCCTGTGCCCGTCGTACGTCCCCTCGTCCTTCACCACCTTCGTCCACGCCTCTTCGGACACCGCGTGACCCGAGGGCTTGAGCACCACGATCTTGGTCGCGTTGGTGAACGTCTTGAAAGTCACCGGGCACATGTACCTCGCCCCGCCGATCTCCTCGCCTTTCCGAACCTTGGTCCACTTCACCGCCAGCAGGTCCTTCAGCCGCAACTTCTTGAGCGTCGTGGGGCACTTGGTGTCGGTGTCGGGCTTCTCCGCCTTCCTGTCCGCGGTCGGGGTTTTGGACGGGAGCCAGAACGCCTTCATGGTCTTCATGCGCTCCTTGTCATCCTGCGTCGCGGCGACGTCGGCGGAGGAGGCGATGCGCGCGTCGGATGTGCCCGTCGCGGTGGACGTCCCGGCGGATGCCCTGTAGTTGACGAACCCGCCCTTGTTTTCCAGCTCGAACTTCTCCAGCTCCGCGAGCCTCTTGGCCTCCTCCTCGGCGGAGGCCTTCTCCGCGTCCCTGGCCTGCTCCGCCTCCCACGTCTTCATCTTGCGCGCGATGTCCTTCTTCTGGTGGAGGAGGCACTGGAGGATGTGCTCGCGGTCGTACAGGACACCCTCCGGGGTCACCACCGGGTCCAAAGCGTGCTGCAGACCCAGCCCGCAAGCGTCGAAGTCCTTCACGGTCTCCTTGCCGAGCCTCTCCTTCACGGTGCCGAACCCGAGAGCCTTCTTCTCGTGGTAGGTGAGGTTCTCGGACCCCATCGTCCCGGCGTTCTTGCTGTGGCGTGATCCGGTACCCATGGCTGCCGGTCAGTGGATCGTGGGGAGCGTAGGATCCGCGTGTCGTGTTCTCCCTCGAGGTCCGCGGCTTAGTCGAGGGGTGAGGCGGCGCCCCTGAAATTGCGCGAGATCGGACGAATCCTCGGCCAAAACTTTTTGCGAACCGAGTCCGAGTCCGAGTCGGAGCGGTCCCCGATCCGCGAGCCGCGAGCCGCGAGCCAAGCGGGTGGGCCGAATCCGCTTCCTGGGAAGATTCTCACACGATGAAGATGAGAAAAACGTGGGTTGAACGTGTTTGCGTTTAACGAGTGACAGTTTTCGGGCATTTAAAGTTCGCGCGTACAGATGAAAAAACGGAGAAGACTGAATACTCATACAAAAAAATGGAAATCCGAACGGGTTCGCGCGCCGCCACTCACGGAAGCCAGACGATCCACCCGATGCGATCGTATCGGCCGCGTTTGTCACTCCTAGACGCGCTTTCGACTCCGCTGCAATTGCGCGCGCCATGTCGCGCCCCGGCGGCGTATCGACCTCGCGACCCCTCACCCTCGCGGGGGAACGAGATCCCAAGCGTCCCAGACTCGGAGGCGCCCCGCAGAACGTCGAGACGGAGGTGCGTGGCCCGCGCGTGTTGAACGATCAGATCCCACCGTTTGTTCTGTCCGCGCCCTGGTTTTTTTTCCCCAATCCTACTCACCCGCCCCTTCCCGTGCGCCCCCGACGCTGACCCGCGCCCACCCCGCCCCGCGCCCGATTTCGCAGGATGACGACCGGCAGGTGATCTGCCCCCCTGTCGACCAGGTTGTCAACCCGGTTCAGTCCGAAGTCAACGCCATCGTCGCGATGGCGGTCGCGGGGGGCGCGGACCCCGTCGCCGTGGAGCAGATGCTCGCAGCCACGCTCGGAGATCCCACCCAGGTCCAGGCGACCCTCACGGTGCTCCGAGCGGTCGCCGCGGGCGCACAGAACAGAACCACCGCGGGCATCACCGCCGCCGCCCTCTCCGCCATGAACGCCGCGTCGGGACCCAACGGCCAAGGCGGCCTCGCCGCCAACGCCGTCGCCGCGGTGCTCACCAGGCCGCCCCAAGCCGAGCGCACGGCGATCATCCGCCGGTGCCAGGTGGAGGGATGCGACAAGCTGGACGTCGGCGGCGGCAAATGCACCGCCCACGGCGGGGGCAAGAGATGCCAGGTGGAGGGATGCAACGCGGGCGACCGCGGCGGCGGCCGATGCATCTCCCACGGCGGCGGTAAGCGATGCCAGGGGGAGGGGTGCGACGCCGGTGCCGCGTCCGGGGGTTTGCTCTGCGTGACCCACGGCGGCGGGCTGCGATGCACCGAGGAGGGGTGCGAACGCGTGCGCAAGGTGCGCGGTAAGTGCGCGGTCCACGGCGGGATCAACAAGAAGAAGCTCTGCGTCGTCACCGGGTGCTCGTCCAAAGATCTCGGCGGCGGGCTGTGCAAGACGCACGGCGGCGTCCGGGTGTGCTCCCACGAGGGCTGCAACAAGCGCGCCAAGGCGAGGGGCGCGTGCCTCCAGCACGACGTCCGCGAGAAGCTTTGCTCGCACCCGGAATGCGCCCACCCCGCGCGCGCCAGGGGTAAGTGCAAGGATCACGGCGGCGTCGTCGTGAAGACGTGCGCCGAGGAGGGATGCGAGGCAAAGGTTGCGACGGGTAGCGATCGGTGCCGCCCGCACGGCGGCGGCAAGCGATGCTCGCACGAGGGATGCGATAAGATGGACGCCGGCCGCGGGTTCTGCGTCGCCCACGGCGGCGGCAAGCGATGCCAGGTGCCCAACTGCACCAAGGGTGCCACCCGCAGCAGCTTTTGCGTCGCGCACGGGGGCGGCAAGCGTTGCACGCACGAGGGCTGCGATAAGCCCGGTCACTTCAAGGGCCTCTGCGCGTCGCACGGCGGGGGTAAGCTGTGCCAGGCTCCCGACTGCAAGAAGTGGGACGCCGGGTTCGGCTTTTGCAGGTCCCACGGCGGCGGCAAGCGGTGCTCCGTGGAGGGGTGCACCACCCCGGTGAAGCTCCGGGGGCTCTGCATCAAGCACGGCGGCGGCCACACGTGCTCCGTCGAGGGGTGCAACAGATCCGCCAAGACCCGCTCCTTGTGCATCGAACACGGCGGCGTGAAGCTCTGCAAGGTGCCCAACTGCACTAAGATGGACCGCGGCCGCGGTTTCTGCAGCAAGCACGGCAACCTCCTCGGCCTTGGAGGTTTGAAGTGCACCCACGACGGCTGCAACAAGTGCGCGGTGAGCAAGGGGCTGTGCTGCGAGCACGGCGGCGTGAGGAGGTGCCAGATGAAGGGATGCCAGAAGATGGACCGCAACGGCGGGTTCTGCAACGTTCACCAGCCCGGCGGCCCCGTTCCCGACGCCATTCCTCCCCCCGGCATGACCCAGCTCCCGGGCATCATGGCGTGAACAAACTGAATCAACACAACGACGACCAACGTGAGGTTGAGAGAAACGAAAAGCAAGACCAAAGCAACGAACGAACGAACAAGGTGTTCTCATCATCGTTCTCATCATCGAACTAACGAACAAGGTGTTCTCATCATCGAATTGTGATTTGTGTAGTATAGTACGAACACGCGTGTAAAGACGTCAACGAATCACGTGAGCGAGACGCGCCGCCTCCTCCAACTCGCCGAGCCCGGAGGCGAAATCCCGCAGGCTTCCCCCGAAACCTCGCAGCGCCCGGCTGTACAGCTCCCTGTGAACCCCGTGTCGCTTACCCCCAACCGAGCACTGGACCAGGTTCTTGAGCACCGCGAGGAGCAGCTCCTCGGTCTCCTTCCTCGCCTCCGTCCAACCCCGTTCCCCGTCCAGCCCCGGCGGCGCGCTCCCGAACGCGGCCCCCGCTCGAAGCAGGTGCGCAACCGCCGACTCCCGGTGCCCCACCCCAGCCGCGCCCCCGCCCCCGCCGCGAACGACCCCTTCCCCCGTCGCGTCCGCGAGCGCGGCCAGGCGCAGACGAAGCCTCGCGTGGTCCAGCGGCGCGGTCGTCGGCGGGAAACCGGCGAGGGCGCGCTCGAGGTGACGCTGCGCGGGGAGAAACTTATTCCCACCGTCGTGGGACCCAGAGACGGACCCAAAGGACGCGACCCCGGCTCCGTCTTCCCTCGCCAGCGCCGCGTCCGCCAACAGGCTTCCCAGGTGGTAGTGCGCGGCGGAGAGGCTCGCGACCGCTATGTGCGATCGATCCACGGGGGGCGCCTGGAGGACCCTGACGGCCTCCTCCATCCGCGTTATAGCGCCGGGCACGTCGCCGAGCCGTCGCAGCTCCAGCCCGGCGGCGAGCGCCGCGTTGCCCAGCTCCGATCTCACGGCGGAGACCACCGCGGGCGGCGGTTCCCCTCCCCTCCGATCGTTCCCGTTCCCGCGTCGTCGGCCTCCCCCGCGGTCGGATCCCGCGGCCGGTTGTAGCGACTGGAGCGCGCGGCGGCAGTGCCCCGCGGCGGCCTCAAACTCCCGCAGGCGCCAACGGTCGTCGTTCTCCCGCCCCCGGCCCCGCGGATCGGGCTCGGCTTCGATCAACCGAGGGGAGGTGGCGACGGCCCTGGGGAGGTTCCACGCGGCTCTCGCCCTGCACGCCTGGGCGCGGTTGAGCCCCACCAGCGCGGCGTTCACCCGGTCCTTCGCCTTCTCGAACGCCGTCGACGCGTCCGCGTAGCACGTCTCCGCGCACTGCAGCACAAAGTCCGCGGCGGCCTTCTCGCCGTCCCCCCCCGAGCTCATCTCCGCAGCCTCCCGCAGCGCCGCCTTGCCCCGTTCGTTCCGCAGGGCGCCGTACCTTCGCCAGATGCCCGCGGCGGACGACGCGTCGCTCGCGTCAAAGGTGCCGTCCATCGCCGCGGACGCGTACCACGCCTCGGCCGCGGACGCGTGCCCCGCCGCGTCTCCGGGGCCGCGACCCAAGAACTCCCCCGGGCTCGGGTGCCCCATCCCGGGTCCGAAACCCGCCGCCGTTGGTGAGTCGGCACCCTCGGCACCCTCGTCGGCACCCTCGGCACCCCCGTTGGGTTCCCCGGCGCGCTCCAGCGTCCCCCGCATCGCCTCCCACTCGCGTTTCTCGTGCGCGGCGGCGTCGGCCCCGCCCTCCCCGGAGACTCGTTCCCCGAGAGCGGCGTGTACGTCCCCGAGCCCGGCGGCACACGCGGCGGCGATGTGCTTCCCCTTCTCGGCGGCGCCCCGATCGCCCCCGCCGCCGTCCGGGGACCCCTTCGACGCGGAACCCCCTAACACGACGACGCGTCGGGAGACATCCACGGCCGCCGACTCCGCCACCGCGAGAGCCCTTCCCAGGCGCCCCGCGCGGTGCATCGCGCGAGCGACGCCGAGTTTACACGCGACTCGCGCCGCGAGCACGCCTCCGAGGCTCGCCCGCAGGCGTCGGTGCGTCTCTTCGTCGCACTCGCGGGGCGTACTCGCGGAGTTCAACGCGGCGGTGAGCGCCGCGTGCGCCTCCGCGAGGTGACCGAGCGCCTTTCTCGCGAGCCCCGGGCCCACTCCCGGGGTCAGGTCCCCGGTCGCAAAGGTCAACCCCGAAGAGACGTCCGCGAAGTTCGCCGCCGGTTCCCACGACCAACCCCCGTCTCCTTCCCCGTCCCCTTCCCCGTCCCCCGCCGCCGCTTTCGTCGCCGAGTTGACCGACTCGGATCGTGACGGATGTATGTCCGACACCCCCGCGAGGCACGCCGCCGCGAGTTCTTCCTTGTACGCCGAGAACATCGCGGGGTGCGCCGACGGCGACAGCACCGACGCGACTCGCTCGAGGAGCGCGTAGCGACCCGCCGCGCCGGCCACGCCCGGGGGTTGGCGACGTCCTCCTCCTTCCGAGCTGTTGATCGAATTGATCGAATGGATCGAATGGATCGAAGACGACGACGAAGCCGATCCCCCGGCGTTGTCTTGTCGAGCCCGGGAGGCCAATCGGTTGTCGTCGTCGTCGTCGTCGGTTGGAACGTCCGGCGTCCCCGCCGGGTCGACCCACGGAAGGCGGACGGGTCGCGGGGCGGGAAGCGCCCTCCCGCCGTCGTCGCCGCCTTTGTCGTCGGCACCCTCGGCACCCTCGGCACCCTCGGCACCCCCCGTCGTCCCTGCGCCGGGTCTCTCGTCGCCGACGCTGGCGGCAACGATCCCCTTGGTGACGTCGTACAGGTGCAAGCCTCCCTCTGCGGACCCGTCCCCGAGCAGCCAGTACTGCGACCCGTCGTCCGCGCAGTGGTGCTGAAGAAACTCGAGCACTCGCGCGGCGTACGCGAGGATGACGTCGGGATCGAACCGGGGAGCGCACAGCGCCGCGATGTCGTCCGTCTGCAGCACGTCGTAGTGGTGGATGAGTCCGCCCCTGTGGTAGCACACGGCGAGTTCCGGGACGCCCGCGATGGCGTTGTCGAGCCACGTCGAGAGCGCGGCGCCGGTGTTTGGGCGCTCCGCGTCGAGGTCCACGAGCTTGAGACTCATCGGCGTGCGCCCCTCGCGTCGAAACACCGCGAGCGAGGACTCCACCAGCAGCCTGTGCCCGTGAACCTCCCACTCGAACAGGTGGGGCTTGCCGAAGGCTCGGTCGCCCGGGGGTACGTCGCCCGGGGTATAACAGCCGCCCGAGGTTCCCCCGCCCGCCGATCCGCCCTCCTCGTCCTCGTCACCACCGCACGCGTTCCTCGCGGAGGACACCATCGCGTCGGCGACGGCGCGCGCGGCGCCCCGCAGCTGGAGCGCGCCCGTCGGGGCGGTGGACTTGGGCGGCGGCGGCGGGAGGTGAATCACCGCGGGGGGGCGACGCATCCGACGCTCGTCCTCCTCGTCCTCGTCCTCCTCGGCACCCTCGGCACCCTCGGCACCCTCGGCACCCTCCCGGATGTCCAGGCGCCCCAGCCCAGCCTCGACGGAGAGGGAGTGGTACAGCAGCTTCGCCTCGAGCGCGGCTTGCGACTCGCGCGGGACCGACGGGCTCGCGACTCGCGGGGGACCGATGGGCGAATGTACGGCCGCCGCGTACGACCCGACGGGGCCCCGAGGTCTGTCGTGCGCCGTCCCCGGTGACCGACCGCCGCCGCCGTCCCAACGGTCGATGCTCGGTCGTCTGAGGCGGCTGTAGTCGGCGGGAAAGCCGGGGGGGGGCCGGCGGCGCGGGGAGATGGAATCTCGTTCGCCGCCGGGGTCTCTCGGCCGGGGCGCGCCGGGCATCCAAGGTGGGAAGAGCCCGGGTCCCCCCAGGGACTCGTACACGGCGTTCGCCTGTCTTTCGTTGACGTCGTCCAGCAGGAGCGTGGTCCCGCACCTGTGCACCGCCAGCGACACGGGCTGATTCGTCCACGGCATCTGGAGGAGCGCCTTGAGATTATCGGCGGTGGCGACGAAGTCCGGCGGGGCGGTGCCGCGTCCGCGCGGGGGCTGGTGGGTGGGGAAGAGCCTGTACGGCTGCCACGGCGCGATGAAGCCGGCCGCTGGTGGGTCGGCGGTGTCCCTCGGGGGCTTGTTCAGGTCCGTGCCCGGGGTTGGGGCGTGCCATCGCGGGGCAACGAGATCGAGCGCGTGGGCAGCGTTGCCGCGAGAGTGGGCATCCGACGAGGACGGCGACGGGGACGGCGCCGGGGCGGACGCGAGGAGGTCGAAGGACGCCACGCGCGGCAGCCAGGGATGCGGCTGAGCGAAGAGGGAGGTGGAGTCACCGCCCCGGTCCATAGGGCCCCGGGGCGAGGGCGCCGTCGCCAAAGTGGCACGTCCCTTCCGAGGACTCTCCGTGACGCAGACTTCCCGTCTCCCAAAAAATGTGCAAAACCGTGCTGCCAAGTCTCAGCAGCAGCTCGGCGTCGACATCCACGACAATCCTAGACTACCTACTCGTCCACCTCACGTCGCGAGGACGTCGTCGACCGACGCGTCCACTCCGACGCTCCCCCCTTTCCCCCCCCCCCTCCCCCCCCCACCTTCCCCGCCTCCCGGCAGCGACCCGAGCCTGTACCTCGGCGCCGTCCCCAGCTGCACGAAATCCACGCGCCACCCTTTCGCGGCCATCGCCGCCGCGAACTCGTCCACCCTCGCGTCCCCCCACGCGTACGCCCGCTCGAACCCCTCCGCGTCGTCCCCGCCCCGTACCCCGGTCGACGCGTGGACCCCGGCGAGCGCCGCGGCGAGGACGTCGCGGGGAGTCGCGCCCGCGTCGAGGAGAACCGCGGGCCGGCCGCCGTCGCTCGGGTTCCATCCCAGCGCAAACCTTCGTCCGATGAATCGACCCGAATCCGAACGGGAATCTCCTCCCGAATGGGAATCCCGCGCGTGCCCCATGAGACGCTCGAGGTGCGCCCAGTCCCTCGCCGCGTCCGGGAGGGACGCCCCCAGCACGGGATCGTTCGACGAAAACCTCGGCCGAAACACCCCCTCCGATTCGCCGGCGGCGTTAAAGTCGGCAATCGCGTCGGCGCCCCCATCGCGAAACGCCCTCGCCTGGCCCACCAGCCTCGCGCGGTTGAGCGTCTCGAACCGCAGAACCTTCGCGGCGTTCCATATGCACACGAGGTGGCCAATGACGACAGAACCGTAGAACGCCACGGCGACGGCGACGTCTCGAAACGGTTCCTCCGGGTCGTTCGCGAAGGATTGCGAAACCGTCCGAAAGATGCCGATGCCCACGGGGAGGGCCACGAGCGCGAGCCACCGCCCCTGGACCTCCAGCCTGGCGCGGACGTCGGCCGTGTTCTCGTTGCGCGCGAAGTGCTGCATGAGGGACCCGTTGACGAGTGATCCCCGCCCCGTGAGCGCCGCGGTGCGCACGAACGTGGCCGTCGCGGCGAGCGGGAGGAAAAGTCCGGGCGCCGCGGGGGTGACGAGCTCGATGACCCGCGCGACGTCCTCGAACGCGTTGCTCACCATCCACCACCGCTTGGGATCCTCGTCGCACTTCTGCCCGCCGAGGGATCCCGCCGCGAGCGTCGCGAGGGACCCGATGCCGTCCTTGAGGACCCACTTGGTCGCCGCCGTGAGCGGGAGGGCGCCCGGAGTGGAGCCCATGCCGAGCGCGACGAGCAGACTCTGCGCGGTGATGACCTCGAGGATGTTGCGGAACATGAGCGAGCCGAGGTGCCACCGGATGAACGGGGCGTAGTCCGGGGAGACGGTGTCGGGGTAGCCCGCGGGCAGGAAGACGGCGCGCAGCCTCGGGGACAGCCTCGGGTCCCACCTCGCGAAACCGGAGCGCCCCCCCGACGCGGCTTGTTCGCCCGCCGAGAGTTCCTCCTCCGGTCGCTTCGGGGGCAGGCGATCGAAGCCGCCGGTCGGGGTGCGACCCCACCTCCGCTGCTGCTGCCCGCCACTGCTGGTCTCCACGAGCGTCGGACCGTCGTCCGATCGCCCCTCTCTCGGTGACGACGCGCGGGTCCTCGCGCGCGCGGGATGCGACGCCCTCCTCCTCTCCGTCCGTCCTCGAAGCGGTGCCGAGACGACGCGTCGCGCCCGCGTCGACGCGACGCGAAGCGCCACGTCGCGAGGCACGATCGCGACCGGCCGCGTCGCTGCGCTCATGCGTCGCGTTCCCGCGAGACGCCCGCGCCTCGTTCCCGCCGGTGCCGAGCGCGGCCCCGAGTGCGGAGGCGGCAGCCACGTCACCAGCGATTCCGATAAAGGGGCCGACTCGGACACCGGCAGACCGGAGCTCGTCTCGGCGTTTGCGTCTGCAACCATCCGGGACGCATCGCGGGCCACACCGCTCCGCGCATGCCGGTACCCGTCGGGTGCGCGACAGCCGCCTTTGCCGGGATCCCAAACACCGCGCCGAGGGTTCGGGACGAACGTGCGGGGGCGCGCGGCGCGGCGGCGGCGGCGCGAGGGCCGTCGATTTTGGGGGGCGCTCTGTCGGGACCGTGACCGTGCGTCCCGATCATCGTCGTCCCGATTCTTTCGAGCGCGAGGCGACCGCGATGAGAGAGGCTCGAGACGCCGAGGGGCCGCGCCGATCCTTCTCCCTGCACCGCGTGTCCGAGTACGATCGACTGGTGGGGGAGGGGAGGGACGTGCGGATCCTGCACGTCGTGCGGCACGCGCAGGGCACGCATAACGTCGACCAAAAGTACCGGGACCCGCGGAATCACGACGCGAGACTCACCGGGTTCGGGGAGCAGCAGTGCGAGGCCCTGTCGCGAACGCCCGCCGCGATCGAGGCGCAGCGATCGGCGTCGCTCGTGGTCACCTCCCCGCTCACGCGCTGCGTCCAGACCGCCCTGCTGTCGTTCCCGGACATCGAACGAAGGGAGGAGGTGCCCTTCGTCGCTCTGGAGTATATTCGCGAGACTGTCAACTTCGCCTGTGACGGTCGAAGGCGCCGGTCGGAGATCGCGGCAGACTTCCCGCGGGTGAACTTCTCCGCCGACGACGGCGTCGGGGACGAGGACGAGCTGTGGGCGAGGTACGAGAACCTGTGCGGGCCCACGAGCGCGCACGACGGTCACAGGGAGAGCCGCGATCTGCCCTCGGTGGCGGACCGCGGCAGAGCATTCTTCGCGTGGCTGCGACGGAGGCCCGAACGGGAGGTCATCGTGAGCTCGCACAGCGCGTTCCTCCGGTGCGTGTTCAGCTGGGGCCAGGACGGCGGGGTGCGGGCGGCGCCCGATCAGGCGCTGGGAGAATCGGTGTGGGACGGATTCGGCGACGTGAATGTCCCAGTCGTGGACTACCGCGGCGACGTCAAGTTGGAGTGCGACTTGCGGAGGGATTGGGAAAACTGCGAGATGCGAACCTTCCTCGTGGCGTTCTGAGCCACGAGCGGAGATCCCGATAGCTCTAGCGGTGTTCTCTCCTCCTCGACGCGGCGGATCGGGGTCACGAAGCGTTTCACAGTCGCGGTGTTAAAACTGGCGAGGGGCTGCTCACGGGTCCTTCGCGTTGATGTCACTCTTAAAGTTAGTCTACGCATCGCGGTTACTTCTCCTCCGCGGCGGGTTCACCCTGCTCCGCGCCGCCGCCGCCGCTCGCGGCCGCGTCGTCCTCGTCGAAGGTGTTCCCCGAGTGATCCCAGTAGCACCAGCTCCCGTCCAGGAAGTGCTTCATCCGTCCCTCCTTCGCCTCGAGGTACCCCTGGTTGAACAGGTTAGCCTTCACGATGCACGGGATCCGTCCCTCGATCTTCACCCCGAGCCGCTCCAGCGTGGCGACTTTCCTCGGGTTGTTCGTCATCAGCTGGATCGACCTGATCCCCATGTCCTCGAGGATGTTCGCCACCGCGGTGTACTCCCTCACGTCGTCCGGTAAGCCCAGGGCGCGATTGGCGTCCACGGTGTCCAATCCCTGGGTGTCCTGCAGCGCGTACGCGGCAATCTTGTTGGCGAGGCCGATGCCCCGGCCCTCCTGGTGGAGGTAGATGACCATGCCGTCGTTCTCCTGAATGTACTCCATGGCGAGCTGCAGCTGCTGCTTGCAGTCGCACTTGAGGGACCCGAGCACCTCGGAGGTGAAGCACGCGTCGTGGACTCGCACCGGCACCTTCTCGCGGCCCTCGATGTCTCCGAAGCATATGGCCACGGGCTCCGACGGGACACCCCCGTCGACGGAGTGTCGGTACCCGCGAAGCCTGTAAAAGCCGGTGCCGGTGGGGAGCTTGGTCTCGGCGATGAACTCGGTATCGCCGATCGAGGACTCGTCGAAGGACATGGCGTTGGTGGACACCGGCTTGTCCTTGGGGGGCTCCGGCGTGAGCTCGGGCATCGCGCGGAGGACCTGATCGATCGACGGCGGCTTCGGGCCGTGGCGGTGCACGTGACCCGGGCGCGAGTTCAACGATCTGCGGCGCGATACGTTGTTCGGATCCCCCGCGCTCGCCGTCCACCTCACGTCGAAGCGACGGTGGCGGTATCGCCGTCCCGCGACGTGATCGACCAGCTGGCCAACCTGTCGATGCTCTCCCATCCCGACGGGCGCGCGTCGCGAGGACGCGACCGCTCCCGCGTGCGTTGAAACCGCGGCGAAACTCATCCTCCGCCGTCTAAGATTGGTTCTGCGCTCTCCTCTCGGGGCTTTCGGATCCGCGGTTCGCGCAGCCCCTGCCGTGCGCGCCTCGGTGTGTCACCGCGCTACGCAGTGGATAAGTCTGTGGCGTCGCAGGCGGAGCGCAGCCGCGTCATCGGTGGCCCAACTTCACAAGCTGCGGTATCGTGACTAAAAACTCATACGACAAGTTTAGGTTACGACAAAAGGTTCATATATCCCGAAATCGGCATTTCCTCCAGTCACAGTGCCGTACAGCCTAAATGCATATGCGGGGTTCGTACAGCCTTCTTAGCTCAGTTGGTTAGAGCGTCGGTCTTGTAAACCGAAGGTCTGGAGTTCGACTCTCCAAGTGGGCACTACGCTTTTTTTATTTTAAACGCACGAATCGACGCGTCGAGTTGTCAGCTACGTCCTCGCAAAGTTTCACATCGATCCGTGCAGTGTGGAGGCGTCGGGGGTGCTGAAGGCGAGCATCGATGCAGCCAAAAACATTTCTGAAACACCTTTTTCGGCGTTGAGCCATAAGTGATCATCCATACCGCCCATTTCATCAATTCCCTATTTCTCACCTGCTGACTGCCAACGTGCCCAGGGCCGAATAACTTTTAGACTGGTTTCGCTCGCCTGGAGGGCAGATTGGCGTGACGCGCGGGCGATATGACGTCGCGACGGGTTCGAGGGCACGCCCCCTCGACCGCGCGCGATATGCTGATCGCGCTGTCGACGCTGGCGCTGTGCCTACGGACGTGCGGTGAGCTCCCTCGGCTTCGCGGGGCGACCCCTCCCGCATTTCGCGCCCAAATCGCGCTTGATCGCCTCGGACCCAAATCGCAGGTCGGCACTGACCCACCTGTCCCCCTATCCCTTTCCCTCCCTTCTCGCAGCGGCCGTGCCGGGTGGCACGACCGAGTACGGGAGCGTACAGATAGCGAACGACGAATGGAGTCCGGGTGCGTGGTTCCGCCCGCTCGACCCCGGGAGCCCCCTTCCATCGCGCCGTCGTCACCCCCGACGCCGAAATAACATCGGGGATTTTAAGGCCCCACCTCCGTTCCGCGCTCTCTCCACCCCGACCCCGCGGCTGATCTCTCCATCCGACGCACGACTTCGAGACCTTCGCGCGATGGCTGACCGATCGATCCCCAACTCACCACCCGACCGACCCAGAGCAAACCTTCGGTAACTCAAAGGCGAACCTGCAGATCGGCGTCCAGTCCAACCAGACGAACTCCTTCCAGGACATCGGCTTCGGATACGTCGGCGCCGCGCTGCAGCACAAGCCCCCGGCGGTGATCGCGTACGAGCAGACGAGCGACGCCGGGGAGACCAACGGCGATCTCGTGTTCGGGACGAGGAGCACCACGGACGGGTCCACGGCTGCGTCGCGAGTGATGCGCATCAGGGCGTCGGGCGCGGTTGAGGTGGACGGGGACACCACCGTGAGCGAGACGCTGCGGGTGAACAAGGACGTCACGCTGGACGCGGATCTCGTGGTGACCAAGGGGGCGACGGCGTGGACGCACTCGGGGGGAACGAGCCTGGTCGTCAGCAGTACCAACGGATTCGTGAAGGTGGTGTCGTCCAGTCAGTACGTGGACGTCGAGAGCGTCAGGTTCACGGATGACTACATCGGCATTGCCGGGGATACGAACATCATTCGGCTGACGAGCACTGGAAGCGTCGCGACCGCTCTGCTCGACGGGAAGTTGGACGTCACTGACGATGTGAGGATCGGAGACACGAGCAACCCCAAGCTCACTGTCGACGCGAGCAACGGCAACACGGTTATCAACGGGACCCTTGATGTGAACGGGAATGCCGTGTTCGAG
>Ga0181573_10000301_pt1 | contig 52806 bp, 39 predicted proteins | sample 101ome_25_FD_148643 | JGI IMG/M metagenome (GOLD analysis project Ga0181573, IMG submission 148643) | Coastal salt marsh microbial communities from the Groves Creek Marsh, Skidaway Island, Georgia - 101409BT metaG (spades assembly) | ecosystem: Environmental > Aquatic > Marine > Intertidal zone...
TGCTGGCGAACGGGCGCAGATGGGCTTTTTATCATCATCAGTTCGATTTGGCTCGACGTGTTTGTGGCGGACGAACGCGGTGAGTCCATGCGTGTCCGGACACGCTAAAAACCCAACGCGACGACCATCGCGTCGAGCTAGAGCTACGATCACCATCGCCATCACCAAGAGAAGAACAACAACAACAACAAGCGCGTGCTGCTGCTGATGGCGACGCTCGGCGCCGTACGTCGAGCAATACTGGGTTCGGTCGCCTTGGCCTTCGACCTAGCGCCCACGTCCAGTTCACCCTCGGGAGGGTATCGCCGCGCGCTGTCGACCGTCGCGACCAAGCTTTTGGAAGGCAAGCGGTGCGCCTTGGAGTGGCAGCAGGAGATGGCAAAGGAGGTGAAGGATATCGTCGCCGCGGCGGGCCGGCCGCCGGGGCTGGGCGTCGTCCTGGTCGGCGACCGTCCCGACAGCCACGTGTACGTGCTGCGAAAACGAGAGGCATGCGAGAGCATCGGCATGGTGTCCAAGGTGAGATACATCGAGGATACGTGTTCGCAGGCCACCATTCGACAGGCGGTGCAGTCGATGTGCGAGGACGAGATGATCGACGGCGTGCTGGTCCAGCTGCCCCTCCCGCCCCACATCGACGAAGAGGACGTCATCGAGCACTTTGATCCGCGGAAGGACGTCGACGGTTTCCACCCGCTGAACGTCGGACGGACGCTCATGCGCGGGCGGACGGCTCGGTTCGTGCCGTGCACGGCCCTGGGCTGCATCGAGCTGTTGAAACGGAGCGGCATCGACTTGAGGCAGAAGAGCGTCGTTATTGTCGGGGACAGCAATATCGTCGGGATGCCCCTCGCCATGCTTTTCAGGGACGAAGGGACGGCCGCAGTGACGGTTGTTCACCGGTCGGCCAGGAGCGTGGCCGACAGCAGCAACATCGATAGCAACGACAGCAACTGTGGCCGCGGTCCGCTGTCGTACCAAGCGAGCGCGTCCGAACATCTGACCGGCTTGGACGAAGCATGCGATCCGCCACATCCGTACCAAGTCACGTACAATAGCACGGGCACCAACCCGTTCCCGGAGGAGGACCTGGAGGGCATCATGCGCACGACCCGGTCGGCCGACATCTTGGTGGTCGCCGTCGGGTCGGCCAAGCTGGTGGACCACCGTTGGATCAAACCGGGGGCCGTCGTGCTCGACGTTGGCATCAACGCGCTGCCTTCCGTTGTGAGCGAGCACGAAGGGGGGAAACCGATGTACGAGACGCTCCTCCGGCAGAATTCTCACGTCGTCGGGGACGTCGACCTCGACGACGTGGTGGGCAAGGCGTCCTGGGTGACGCCCGTCCCCGGCGGCCTCGGGCCGATGACGGTCGCGGCGCTGATCAGGAACACGATCAGCTCGGCAGCATGGAGGACGGCGGGGAGAAAGTGACCACGACAATCTCGGAGACAGAAATTTTTAACAGAATGGGCCTCACAGACGAGCGGAAGACGAACAACAACAAGACAGTACAAAAGACGACGGGGGACGGCAATACTGACGGCCAGACGGGCGGTAATACGGGCTCGGGAAGCGGCGAGGGAACCAAGACCAATGCCAACTGGCCAGATTTCTCCAAACTTACTCGGGTCCAGGACGTGCTGGACAGGAACAAGTGCGTATGGGTCATGTTTTGTCGGTGCGGGGCCGGGGGTCGTGACGGTGACGTCGAGGCGGCGCCACGGAGCCGAGATATTTTAGGCACAATCGTGCCTAAAACTCCGACCGGCCCACCCCCCGCCTCGCGCACCGTTGGATCCCCCGCTCGCCCCTCCCCGCACGTCCCCGGACGCTCCCGCTCACACGCGCGTCTCACCGCCCCCGCGCAGGCGAATTTTGCATCACATCAAATTGAACCACGACTCGCAGCGCCCCGAGGCGCTCGCAAAGAACTTCATGTTGCTGTCCGAGGTCAACGCCAACATCGAAAGCGTCCAGCGACTCTACGTCGATATTGAACGCGACTACATTAGCTTTATGGAGAACAACGTGTCGAAGTCGGGGGGCAAGCAGATTTCTTAGTCGGCCGTTGGGGGGCCGGGCTCGAAGTCTTCTCGAATTCTTTGCGCCATAGAACGAATTTAATACATGTATCGTATCATCAACTGAGATTCTCGACGAAAAACGACCGGTCAAGCTGCACGGCCGCCAGGGCGTATTCGAGGGGCGTGAGACCGTCGACGTCTGTAGCGTGTTTATCGGCGCCGTTGTCCAGCAGCACCCGCGTCATCTCCTTGTTGCCTTTATCTGCGGCCCAGTGGAGAGCCGTGCATCCCTCCGAATCCCGATGGTGGACGGCCTCGGGGTCGCCGCGGAGGAGGACGATGAGGTCGAGCTCGTCGGCAGTGCCGCCCTGAACGAGCCGAATGATCGGCGGAAAGTCCTCGTCGTCGTCTTCGTCCGCGCCATCTTTCAGCACGCTGAATACTGGTCCGACTCCCGACTTTGGTTTATTCGGTTTGGCCACGGGTTCACTGGCACCACCGTTGCCGTCGTCGCCGTCGTCGCCGACCTCGGCTCGCCACCGGGGCCGACAGGCGGTCAGTGTGTCGGCGTACCGTCGCTGGGCTTCCCGCGTGGTGAGATCGCCGAGCTTGGACCACGCGTCGTACTTTTTTCGTCCTCGGAGATCGAATATGCCGGGGCGGGACGTCTGTTGCGACGACGACGCGCACGGACCCACGGTGACTTGCTTGAAGAGCGCGTAGAGATCGAGGAGCACAGCGTCTGGAAGTGGTTCGGCTTCCTCCGACAGCGTCAGGCGCTCCACGTAGCTCGCGGCCGCGTCGAATGTGTCTCCATCCGAGAAATCCATGGATGGCGGCGATGGACGATGCGGATGACGCTGGATCGTTTTGATTTCGTTTTTCATGTCGACCCATCTGCAGGCGCCTGTCGCCGCGACGAAACAGGAGGTTCGGCAGAGGCAGTCACGGGGCTGAGCGTCGGCGGTGCGGTCGATCGCGTCCCACCGAAGAGCGAGCTAAGCAGATGCGGCCCTGTCCGCTCCACGCCGCCGTTCTGGTTTGCACTCTCCCGGCTGGTCGCCGCCGCCGTTCTCGCCGTCGCCCATCCGCTGTACATGCTCATCTTCTGCATCAAGTCGCTCACAGTCGGCATCCGGGGCGCCGATGACGTCAATGATGTCGATGACGTCGATGGCGCCTCTGCTGTCGGCAACGCCGCTCGGCCTTCAGCGAGACGGTCCCGCCCCTTCTCGACGGCCAGTTTGAGCGCCTCGTGCTTGACGACCAGGTCACGATACGCGGCGAGGAGCTGGTCCACAGTATGGGCATCGCGAACTTCCCCGGCGTCGGCGTAAATCCAAGGGTATTTCAGCTGCAGCATCCCCTCGCTCTCCAAGTGGAGCACCCCCGGCGTGCCTTCCTCGATCAGCGACGCAATCAACGCGCTCCCATTCGATGGTTCTATGTCAGTGGTTTCGTCTTTCGTCTCGACGGCCTCTTCGTGATGTTTAGGCGCTGCCGTCTGGTGGCTCGTGACGCCGGTGGCGTCACGAGCCACCCCACGATCACCCACTTCGCCATGCCCACCGTGCAAGGCCGCCTCTGGGATCCCAGCCTCCGCCAACCTCGCCATCCACTCGTCGCGGCCAATCTTCAAGTCCTTCCAGTCGACCGTCTCCAGGTACAGCGCCACGGACTCGAGGCAACTCAGCATGAAGTCGCACTGCCCGCCCAACCGCCTCGCCCCCCTGAACCGCCGAATGTACTCGGTATTACTGCACAGCGCCCCGGGCTTGGCCCGCACGACCACCAATACGAGCATCGGAAAGAACGCATCCGCACCGGCAAACGACAACGTCGTGTCCGACGCGTTCACCCGCCGGATGCCCTCCTCCAGCACCGACTGCACGTTCATCAGGCACACCAGCTTGTCACGTGGCGCCTTGTACCGATCCATCGCCAGCAGGTGCTGCCCCGCCCTTTCGATATGATCATCAAGAATCGACACACAAAAGTCGTCCAGCAGCACGTCGGCAGCGGCGGTATCGTCGGTCTCGGCAGTCTCTCCGCTGTCTTCCCCGCCATCGACGCCATCGACGCCATCGACGCCATCGACGCCTCGTCCTCCGCCCTCGTTGCCCGCAACGTCACCTTTCCCTTCCCCTGCAGCGTCGCCTCCGCCTCCACGGTCGATCACGGTGTTCACGTCCAGGAACGACAGCGCCCAGCACAGCCGCTGACACCGGTCGTCCTTGTCCACCTCGTCCACAGCCACCCGAAACGTCATCCCGTACACCTTGCTCATGATGTACTTCTCCAAGCCCTCCACGCCGTCCTCCACCTTCCGCCGCCGCCGACTCTCAACGTCGTCCTCGTCTTCGTCCTCCTCAACGTCCCCGCCCACATCTGGCGCCCCCCCAAACAGCACATGCCTCACGAGCACCGCCTCCATCTGCTCCAGGAAACCCGCCACCAGCCTCCCGTTATTCTCCTGGACCGCCGTCGTACCCACTCGAGCACGCGAGCCCGACGGCTGCTGCGACTCGAACGTCCGGATAAACGTCCGGATGGCGCCCACGAGGTCGGTGGCCTTGGCTTGCTTCATCGTCTCGAGGAATTCCACGAAGTCGTTCACGTTCGCGCCCCCCGCCGAGTCCCCCGCGGGCCCAGACGTCTCGGGGACGTGATCATCGTGTCTGACGGCCGAGTCCGTCATGGGCGACCGGATCAGACGAAAAATTCGAAATTCGTGCGACCCGAACTCGATTCGAAGACTCACAAAAACTCGGATTCTACACCGTTGCCTTCGTCGTCGTTTCGTCCCTCATCGTGTACTGGACGAGGTACGTGTGTTACACGCGGCGTGCGGGAGGATATGGATGCCGCGTCGCCCTGTACTGGCCCCGAGCGTGTTCGATTCGATCGGCAGGCTGAGAGGTTCATCCGCGTCTCTCTCTCCCGTCTTCGCGCGGTTCCCTTCGGGCGCATCGTATCCCGGTCGAGCCATATATCGCCCGGAATAAACCGCGGTATCGCTCGGCGGCAAGGTCGTTTCAGTCCATCCAGTCCACCGAGTCGGTGTTGGAGATCACCCGGTCGTTCGCTCACCGTCTCGCCGTCTCTTCTCGTGCTCCAGTTGTAGACGTCAGGTACAGACACCAGGTATACCGAGAGTCATGGTTTCTACGATCACTGACGCGCCGCCAGCCGTCTGGGGCAAGGAGGAACTCGCAAACCTGCATGCCGAGTACCCGGACCTCGCCGCCTCGGCCGATGCGGTCTCCAAGTATAACCCGACGCCGGGCACTGGACGTACTGGGTTCATGAACGTGCCGCCGAATAATTACCCGTTCTACTCTGACGCGGAGAAATACGTGCCCGTCATGCAGGCCGACGGTACGTCTTCTTGTCATTTTCGTTGTGGTTGTCGTCGCCGTCTCGCGCCGCTCACGCTGCTGCTCTTTCTCACGACTTCGTACAAATATGTGTAGGGGGCCAGCTGTCCGAGTGGATGCCGATGTACAATCCGACCAACGAGCAGGCCGAGGCCGACAGGCAAAAGGCGTACGAGACCAAGGTGCCGCACGGCTACGTGAAGCAGGGGGACAAGTACAGCGGGCTGCCGACCATATCGCTGCCGGTGATGTCCGAGTTGCACGGGGATGACGAATATGGGACCAAGGTGGGCAAGGATGGGAAGCACTCTGGGGGGCCGTTTGTGCTCAAGGTATCGCCCAAGATGCGGGTGGAGGAGCTGCGGAAGCTGATTTACGAGACTAGCGGGATCCTGCCGGCGGTGCAGAAGCTTTCGTATGCTGGCAAGGACCTGAACGACTCGCAGAGGAGCCTGGAGCAGTACGGGGTGGGGTACTGGAACGGCAAGTTTCCGGGCTGGACCTTGAAGATCAGGAAGAACTGATCATTCTGCACCTCAGGGGCTACTGTAAATCGATCGAGGATGCTTCGAAAAACGACGTGCGGCGCCAACGTGCGCCGGACAGCGACGACGACCACGCCAACGAGGAATGTGACGGCACAGGCGAAGAAGACGAGCAAAAAGGGGAAATCCAGCTCCTCCAAAGGCTTCAGCGATGGCAAGAAGCCACCCGCCAAGCCGGCGAAGCAAAAGCCGAGCGGCGATCGGAACACCCTGGCACAGCAGCAGTCGAGGGTGTCGTCGCCGTTTCTAGAGGTCCAGAAGCCCGACCTCGTCTCTCCGGGAGAGCTGGAGGAGAAGCTCGCCTTCGAGAAGCGTCTGGCGGACCTGGGCCGCCAGTCCGAGGCGCAGAAGAGCGCGCTCCAGGCCAAGGTCGCGAGGCAATCGGATCTGCTGGTGTCTTACAACTACGAAAACCCGCCGCCGCTGTCCCAGACGATTCAAAACGCCGGCAAGGCTGCCGGCCTCGCACCGACGACGAGCACAGCCGAGGAGGGCTCGGTCGGCCCAAGCCAGGTCGTTTTGGGCGCCCTGAGTCTCCTGCTGGTGGGCATCTTTATCGTCGCCAACGGCGGATCGGAGCTGGGATACTCGGCGCCACGGACGGGGTCGCAGACGCAGCTGGCGCCGGAACAGCGGAACGACCTGAAGGGCGAGTTGGACAAGATGGAGGCGCGCATTGCCGAGTCTCCGGGCGACTTGGAAGCGCTTGAGTCGGCGGCCGTCCTGGAGACGCAGCTCGGAGAGTACAAAAAGGCGGGCGAGCTGCTGGAAAAGCTGGTGGCGGCAAAGCCTGCCGACCAGGAGGCCCTCCGCCTGTTGGGCGAGGTCCAGTTCCAGCAAGGCGACACAAAAAAGGCGTCTGAGACGTTCAAGTCGGCGTTTGCGGCGTCCGGATCCAAGTCACTGGAGGTGTTGACCCTACTCACCGACTCGCTGATGGCATCCGGCAAGCAGAGTGACGCGATCGGAGAGGTCAAGGCCCTGCGCGCCTCGGGGGGTGGCTCGGGTGGCTCGCTCGGCGACGTCGAGCTGGGCATGCTGCAGGCCAAGCTGTTGGCGCAGTGGCGCGGACATTCTCCGGAGGCAATCCAGCTCTACGAAGAGCTGTGCGAGGCCAACCCCGACGACTTCCGGCCGTTCCTTGGCCGTGGTCTTCTGCTCAAGGCCGAGGGAAGAATGGCAGACGCGCAGCGGATGTTCGTCCAGGCACGGTTCCTCGCGCCGCCGACCTCCAAGGCGACCGTCGAGGCGCTGATCAAGGGGGCCGACGTGAAGAACTAGTCGTTCGAAAGCTGTTCGTGTATTTATTTGATAACGAATCCGTTTGGAGAATCAGTTTGGCGCCGTCGTCGCTGTCGTCGTCGTCGTCCGCAGGTCGAGCACTTCATACCCGACACCTTCGTCCAGGTAGACGTGGTTGCACAGCTCGTACAGGGGCTGTCCGGTCTCCGTCGGCCCGTGCGGATGGAATCCACGCGCAGAGCACCGTTGGATTGCCTTGAGTCCTCCCGGAGTCGACAGGCGGAAGATACCCACGGGCGACGTCTGATCCGTCGGCGCCATCACCACGGCGATGGCCTCGTCCAACATGGTCTGGTAGCCACACTGGGTATGGACGTCGACAGAAGACAGAAAACACGACTGTGTCGGATGCGTATGGATCCACCCGAGCGGATACAGCGCCCGGCTGTCTTGCGCCTCGTAAATCTCCTCCTCGGCCAGCGCCTGGACCGTGTCGGAGGTGCCCTGTTGCTTGGGCACAATCAAATGCGAGATCACGAACGTACTCAACTGCCCCGATCCATCCATATCCATCAACCGCCCCGCCAGGATGCCGCACGTCTCGATCGACGCCCGGGTATTGGACGCAGCATAGCGCAAAAACTCGTTCATGAGCCCCGCAGAAATGTGCACGTTGCGTATCGTCTGCGTGACCTTCCCGGCGTGCGGCGCAGTGTCCAGCAGCGCCGGCGTACAGCAACTCTGGTCTTGTGCGTGGTGGTTCTGGTGGTTCTGGTGATGCTGGTGATGCTGGTGATGCTGGCCTTGGTGGTCTCGTAGGCTCGAGCTGGCCGGCACGAGCGACGTCACGCCCACCTCTTGCGGTCCGAGCCGCATGCCAACGCGTGGATCCGGATACAACTTGTTCGCGTTGTTCGTGTGACTCTCCAATGGATGACTCGCCAGGCATTGCGACTTGGTCCGTCCACTCGGCCCAACCCCCACGCCGTCAATCGACCCCACGATCACCTTCATCGCGTCCGACACCGACGCCGACTTTGCAGCCGAAACTGACACCGACTCTGAAACTGGCCCCGACGCTGTCGCCGTTGCCGTCGTCGACGACTGCCCGCCGAGCTCATCCCCCCAGGTCACCCCCGGCACATGCCCGGCCTGCACCCGGCCGACGCCCCGCCCCTCCTTCCCCTCCTTCTTTTCCCCCGCCGGCACCCACCGCACCCCTTTCAGCTCCTTCTGGATCCGCTCTAGCTCGGGCATTAACCGATTCGCCTCTTCCCGCAGCCCCCGATACGCCGACGACGTCCCGCCGGCATGCTGCCTGTGCTCGGGAATCGTCTCGACCACGAGCTGCAGGTACCGCAAGAGATACACATAGTACGACTCCAAGTCCCGAATCGTCCGATACTGCTCGACCTGGCGGAGGAGCAGCGTCGCCGAACGATGGTACCGCTCGATGGGTATGCCCTGTTGCGCGCGGCGGACCGGCGCCAACGCGGTCAGATGATCGAGCAGAAGCTGGGAGGATTGTTCAGCAGCGTCCGGGTCCATCCTCTCCCTGGGCGCTTACGCGTGCACCACGCCAAAGGATTCAGTTCAACGCAACGTATGGTATCACGCGGTGCCCTGGATACCGCGTATTTTCATTCTTCTGGGACATTTCAGCATTCAGTCTCAACCTCGGGTCCCACTTCTAGTTTTGTTCCGATTCGATTCGATGGGAGAGAAGTCTGCAAAGAAAGAGAAGAAGAAGAGGGAGTCTCTTGGTGGTGACGGCGACGTGGCGGAGGTCAAAGCGGAGTTTTTATCAGCCATCGCAAAGCCTTTGTGTGACGACAAATTGTCGAAGAAGTACGTCGCGGTCCTTGCGTTTATGGGTACGACCCGTGTCGTATCAGATGGCATATATACATATCCCGATGTGGACGGAAGCGTGTGGTGCGGAGAGCCCGGTCGACGCCGCGGTGCCAGCATGCACGAAATGTCGTCGGATGCAGTCCTCCCTCGTCGACGCGGGAGGACGGAGAACGACGAACGGGGCGCCAGGAACGACACGGAGGCGCCCTACAGCTCCTCATACTTCGTGAGCAGAGCGGGTCGCCTCGTGACTGGCGTCCCTCGGTCTCCCGTCTCATTGCCTCCTTCTTCAGTGCTCTGTCCTCGCTCACTCTGTCGTTCCGCCGCCGTGCAGGATCTACAAGCTGGTCAAAAAGAGCGCAAAGGAGAAGAAGGTCAAGCGGGGCGTGAAGGAGTGCATCAAGGCGATCCGAAAGAAGCAGAAGGGCATCATGGTTATTGCCGGGAACATCTCCCCGATCGATGTCGTGACGCCGCTTCCGGTGCTGTGCGAAGATAACGATATTCCGTACGTGTTTGTGAGCAGCAAGGAGGCGCTTGGGCAGGCCGGAAGTACGAAGAGGCCGACGAGCTGCATGCTGGTGATGAAAGGGGGGGACGACGATTATGACGACGTGCTCAAGAAGGTCAAGAGCGTGCAGGTGGCGTACTGAGGGGGAGAAGGTCTCGAGGAGGCCGGGGGTTGGGGGGAGGTCGTAGTAGAGCGGGTGGCGGCTCGTAACGAATGTTTGGTGATGCTGTTGTTAACTCGACTTGGGATGGGATTGGGTTGTTCTTGGCTGTCACGAAGTCTCTCACGAGACTTCTCTCACGAATTTGTCCTGCATACCCGGAACGGCGACGCACGGAGATTCCAATTCGAATAATAATGTCCAGTGGTAGCGCGAGGAATGCGAGCAGGCTGGCATCGAGGGCGCTTCGGCGCTTTTTCGGGTCGTCGGAAACCTTGACGTCCGCATTCGCCGCCGGAACCCGTCGCGCGTATAGCACTGCGCGGGGCCACCTGAAGGAAACGGCCGCCGCCAGCGCCGGCGCCGGCACCGCCAACGCCTTTGCGCTCCCGGCCGCCGTGGCCGCCGCCCTCTCCCTGGCCGCGGGAACCACGGCAACCCACTGCTCCGCGGCCCGGTCCGAGCAGACGTACATCATGGTGAAGCCGGACGGCGTCAACCGCGCTCTGGTCGGGGAGATCATCGGGCGGTTTGAGAAGAAGGGGTACAAGCTGGTCGCCGCCAAGGTTCTCGTGCCGGACGAGGCGATCGCCAAGGCGCATTACGCAGAGCACGACGGCAAGCCCTTCTTTCCCAAGCTCGTCACGTTCCTGACGTCGGGTCCGGTCGTGGCGCTGGTGTTCGAAGGCAAGGGGGTTATCGCGGCTGGCAGAAAGATGATCGGCTCGACCAATCCCCTCGACGCCGACCCGTCGACCATCCGTGGACAGAACTGCATCGACGTCGGCCGCAACTGCATCCACGGGTCCGACTCGGTGGAGAGCGCCCAGAGGGAGATTGCCTTGTGGTTTCGGAGCAACGAGCTGTCGACGTACGAGCGCGTCAACGACGCCTGGGTGTACGAGTAGAATGTCCGATGGAAAGCGCGTGGTACATCCCGTTCAGTCGTCGGTTGGTTCCCTTTGTCTCATCGCGCGTCCTGGGCGAGGCGGGTAGGCAGTTTTTTCATCGGGACGAGTCCAAGCTTAAAGTCTTAAACGTTCATCGATCGATAGGCGCGCACGTACACGTACACGTACCACCACCATGTCTCTTACCGCGCACGGCACGTCGCGTGCGCGCTCTATTTCTTCTTCTCCGCATTCACCCACAAACCAATCTTTGAATGCACCCACCACACTGGGGCATCGGTCGGTCTCGACGGCCGGCGTGCGCTCGCACGCCGGGCGGGCTTCTCGCCAGGCGCGGTGCCGGGCCGTCGATCCGGAGGCCGTGATCTCTGCCGAGAAGCAATACGTGCTCCAGACGTATGCGCGGCCCGACATCGTGTTCACCGAGGGCAGCGGGACGGTCCTGAAAGACTCCAACGGCAAGGAGTATTTGGATTTCGCATCTGGTATTGCGGTCAACGCTCTGGGTCACGGGGATCCGAGGTGGCTCAAAGCAGTCGTGGAGCAGGCGGGGAAGCTCACACACACGTCCAACCTGTATCACACCGTGCCACAGACGGAGATTGCCAAGCGACTGGTGGAGTCGTCGTTCGGGGATAAGGTGTTCTTCTGCAACTCTGGGACGGAGGCAAACGAGGCGGCCATCAAGTTTGCGAGGAAGTACGCCAAGGTCAGCGCGGGCATCGACCCGTACGACGCGTCGTTGAGCGGCGCCAACGAGATCGTGTCCTTCACCAATTCGTTCCATGGGAGGACTATGGGCGCGCTGGCGCTGACATACAAGGAGCAGTACAAGACGCCCTTCCAGCCGGTGATGCCGGGTGCGGTGATGGCGCCGTTCGGTGACCTCGACGCGGCGGCCGAGGTGATCCAAAAGGGCAAGACGGCGGCTGTGTTCATCGAGCCGGTGCAGGGTGAGGGTGGTATCTATCCGGCAGGGAAGACCTTCCTGTCGGGACTCCGGAAGCTGTGCGACGACGCCGGCGCGCTGCTCGTGTACGACGAGGTGCAGGTCGGGCTCGGACGGACGGGCCTGCTTTGGGGCCATGAGCATTACGGCGTGGAGCCCGACGTGATGACGCTGGCCAAGCCGCTCGCCGGCGGACTGCCCATCGGCGCCGTGGTCATGAAGCAGAAGGTGGCCGACGTGATGACGCCGGGCGACCACGGGTCGACGTTTGCAGGCAACCCGCTGGTCTGCCACGCCGCCAGCACGGTCTTCGACGTCATCAACGAGCCGGCGTTCTTGAAGGAGGTGACGGCAAAGGGCGAGGCGCTGCGAGAGGGACTGCGCAAGGTGACGGCCGGGAACGAGCACGTGAAGGAGGTCCGTGGTGTCGGCCTGATTTGCGGCGTCCAGCTCGACGTGCCGGCGGGCGCGCTGGTCACCGCCGCCCGGGATCGGGGGCTCCTGATCATCACGGCCGGGGCCGGCGACGTCGTGCGCATGGTGCCGCCCCTGACGGTGAGCATGGAGGAGATCAAGCGATGCGTCGAGACGTTCGGAGAGCTGGTCGCGACGGAACTGTGATTTGCGGGAAAAAAAACGAATTCTGTGTTCGCTCTGCACCGCTGCACCCGCGCACGGAGAGTAACACACACACCAACGCATCCACGAGCCTCTCCGGTCGCCACGCGCTTGTTTCGGCCCTGAAGCAGCCGAGAGTTTCCAACTCGTTCTTCCTCCACCCCGTCGATTCAGTTTGGAACCCGGACCAGCGACGTGACGAGTACCCCCTCCCCCCAAACGTCCCAAGGGATACGAAGAACCGAGAGACCTCGACACACATTCACGATGGCGTTCTCGTTCGGCTCCAGCCAGCCGTCGACGAGCGGCCTGTTCGGACAAACGCAAAACACAGGCACGACGCTGTTCGGCCAACAACAACAGCAGCAGCAGCAAAGCGCGCCTGGGGCGACCGCGAGCCCCTTTGGTGCGGCACCACAGAGCACGCCGTTTGGTGCACCGGCGGCCAGCAAGCCGCTGTTTGGCGCGGCGAGCACGCCGTCGATGTTCGGCGGGGCTGCGCCGGCGAGCACGCCGTCCTTCAGCTTCACGCCCGCGTCGACGCAGAGCTTCCTTGGCAACAACAACGTCAGCGGCGCTCCAGGGACACAATCGCAGTTTGGCACGGGATTCGGGACGGGCGCACCGGGCGGGTTTGGAACGATGGGGTCGGCGCCGACGATGCAGCGCCCGCAGCACCCCCAGCTTCTCACCAAAGACCACCGGCCCATCGCGCACTCGTCCAACTGGGACGACCTGAGCCCCCAAGCGCAGCAATACATGCTTGAGCTCGAGAAGGTCGTGGCGAAGTGCTCCCAGGAATGCAAGCAGCTCGAGGACCAGGACCGACTGATGCCCGGCGACGATGCCACGACGGACATCATGTATCAGGCCAGGATCATTCACCAGAACATCTCGGCGCTGTCTATTCGAGAAGGATTCGACTCCACCGAGGTAGAGGGGCTGCGGAAAGCGGCCGTGCACCTCGTGCGTCACACCGAGGCGGCCGTGTACTCGTTCAAGCGAGCGACGGCCTGGCGGAACATGACCAAGACCAACGCATCATCGCACTCGCTCGAAGAGATTGGTCCGCCGATGTCGCTGCCGTATCCGTTCTTGGAGGAGACGCTCGAGGAATTCAACGCCAAGCTCAAGGCCCAGCTGGCGGCCGTGTACGAGCTCGAGGTCACGATCAAAGAGAAGAGCCGGACGAAGAAGGGCACGCCCGACACGTCCCTCGCTGCGCTCCAAGCGTCGATCGCCAACCTACACGACTGCGTGATGAAGGTCGCGGCCATGATCCAATCGCTCGACGACAGGGTGCACGGGGCCAAGTCCAAGATACTGAGCTCGTTGAGCCGGCGGGGCGGCATGGTCATCGATCCCTTCAGGCAGGCCGCGAAAGACGAGCGCGACGTGCGGCGGTTCGAGAGCGAAGCGGTGACAAAAACGTACGAGGAACTGAAGAGCGTGCGCGAGAAGCATGTCGGTACGTACTGAGTGGCGAGAGAGTGAGAGTGAGAGTGAGATAGGACACGCAAGGCAGGATATCTAGAGTCGCTGTCGCGTCTGAGCGGTGACGCGAACAGCACTGCATCCGATGCCGAGAGCCAAGACAGGCGGGCGTGGGGTAGGCGTCGCCCGTATCTCCGACGACGAGGCCGTACTTCCCACGTGACGTCCGACACCACGATATGATATACCACGACGCGAGATACACGCGACGATCGTCTCACGCCGCTGCGTTCGATCTCTTGCATACACAGGGTTGATGGTCGAGCCGCCGTTGAATGCACCCACGTCGTTGCTCGGATTTGGTGGTCGATAGCTCATCGTCAGTTTTTCCCTGACTTGTAAGCGTGAATGCGCTCATCATCATCGCCGACACCATAACCCTTTGATATATATAACACGTGAGGGACGACAGTCACGCGGATGGATATCATCGCAGGCGCAGCGGCCTGTTTCGCCCCGCCCCAAATCCAGGCTGGCATCGGGGCCGCGACCATCGCCCTGAACCTCCTCAGCAGGTTCAGGCTGCGCCGGAAGCGAGCGTCGGCGCTCGAATCCGAGGCCTCGTTGCACCCGGTCGAAGGGGTGACGTTGGAATGGTCGCAAGTGACCTGCACCCTGACCGGCAAGGACGGCTCGTCGCGCGTGCTGCTCGACGGGCTGCACGGCCGGGCCAGGCCGGGAAGGATCCTGGCGATCTTCGGACCGAGTGGCTCAGGAAAGACGACGTTGCTGACCACGATCGCTGGGCAGCTGCCGTATAGCAAGTCGCTCGGCTTGGAGGGCTACATCACGGCCAACGGGAGCGAGATGCCGTCGTCCAAGTTCAAGACGGGCTTTGTCGCACAAGAGGATCTGTTCTTCTCACAGCTGACGGTGAGGGAGACGCTCACCATGGCGGCCGAGCTGCGCGCCAAGGAGTCGTCCACCGCTGAGGAGCGCTCGGAGGTCGTCGAGTCGGTCATTAGGCGCCTTGGACTGTCAAAGTGCTCCGACACCGTCATCGGTGACGCCAAGACGCGCGGGCTGTCGGGGGGCGAGAAGAAGCGGCTCGCAATCGCGTGCGAGATGATCTCCAGACCGCAGATGATCATGGCGGATGAGCCCACGTCGGGACTGGACGCGTTTGGGGCCCAACAGGCGGTGCGCGCGCTAAAAGACCTGGCCTCTGAGGGGAACACGGTCATCATGTCGATCCATCAACCGCGCTCGAGCATCTTCGACATGCTGGACGACATCTGCCTGCTCTCCGAGGGACGGCTGATCTACTTTGGACCCAGGGAGGACGTGCTGCCCTATTTTCGCAAGCTGGGACACACGTGCCCGGCGCACTTTAACCCGGCAGAGTTTTTGGCCGACCTTGTGGCCGTCGACCACACGTCCGAGGAGACTGAGCGCGCGTCCGCGGCGCGCATCGAGGAGCTTGCGGCGGCGTTCCGGGCCGCCAGTCCGGCACCCGCGGCGTCTTCCCTGCCGTTCGACGTCCCCGCCCGTTCAAGGGAGGAGGGTGCCGCGGGAGACGGGATGGGCCTCCAGCCCGGGTGCTCTCTGCCGAGGCAGGTCGCCCTCCTGCTGGGGCGCAGCTGGAAGCAGATTCGCCGCGACAAGGCGACGCTGGTGTCGCGCGCGTCGTCGCAGCTGTCCTCGGCCATCGTGTTTTCGGCCATCTACTGGAAGCTGGGAATGAAGCAGTCGGACATCCAGTCCCGCCTCGGCCTCATCCAGGTATCGTGCATTGGGACGGCGATGACGAGTCTGATCAAGACGCTCAACGTCTTCCCGCGCGAGCGGACAATCGTGCAGCGGGAGCGCAGTCGCGCGGCCTATCCGGTCATCAGCTACTTTGCGTCGAAGCTGGCCGCCGAGCTCCCGGTCGGCGCGCTCTTCCCCGCAATCTTCGGAGCTGTCGTCTATCCGTGCACCGGGCTCGCGCCAGACGCGAAGAAGTTTGTCAACTTCCTCTCGATCCTCGTGGCGGAGTCTTTTGCGGCCCAGGCGCTGGGTCTGACGGTCGGCGCGGTCGCTCCGAGTACGAGCGCCGCCCTGGCGATCGGTCCAGCGGTCATGCTCGTGAGCATCGTCTTCGGCGGGCTGTTTGTCAACGTCGACGGCGTGCCCAAGCCGCTGCGTTGGATCCCCAAGACGAGCTTGATCAAGCACGCATTTGAAGGCGCGTGCATCAACGAGCTGACCGGGCTCGAGTTTGACTGCGGAAGCGACAAGCAGGGCAGGCCGTGGACCAAGCGGGGCGAAGACGTGCTGGCCGATCTGGGAGCCGGCGGCGACACCGTCCGGGATACGTTCGTGAACCAGGGCCGCGTCATCTGCGCTTGGTGGTGGATGGCGTACCGAATCGTCGAGAAGAGGAGGCCGAAATACGTCAAGGTCAAGGCGCCTCGACCGACGGCGGTGTGAGCGACGTGGACGACGCGAGAGAGTGCATTGTGTTCCGTTACGGGGTTGCTTGGCAGAAAAATGACGGTATCGAGTCAGATGTGATGTATGCGCTTATGAAGCCCTCGATGGACCCGGCGATTAAGAAGGCCGTCAGCGCCGCCCCAACGATCGTCATGACCCGATACGAGCCGCCGAGCCATGCCGGCGACGCGTGCTTGCTTACTTTGCGCCAGTCCCCGAGCCACCAGCTCATGGTCGTGAGGAAGCTCTGCTGGCCGCACGCGCAGAACGCGGTGGTGATCGACGCGAGCACGGCAAAGTTTGGAACGCATAATACAATCACCAGCCCGAGGATCCCACTCGGCAGCATACCCAAGATGTAATAAAACCGCATCGGTGGCCTGAGGTCCAGGACTCGACGCACCCACGAGTTGAAGATGAGCGAACCTGGCGAACGAGCGAAGCGCGTAGCGCGAGATTGGGAGAGTGAGAGAGTTGGGCGTGTGAGCGCTCGGCGGTCGTCATGACGATGTCTTGACCAAGACGTACTAATCAAAAAGTCAGCGATCGTTGACCACAGCACGAGCGCGTTGATCGCCAACGTCAGGCCTGTTCGTGGTAGCGCCGTTGTAATCGGCGCCGTCGTCGCGCCATATCCGAGCATGAGAGAGCCCGTCAGCCCAGCTGTCGTGTACAGAATGCCGTACATCACGATCGCGGTATTCGTGGCGCGCAGCGCCCGGCCGCGCTGCTCTTCGACCAAGTCCTCAGTCACCTCGGCCTGAATAACGATGGGCTGGGACGCCAGCACGATGAGCGCGACAGCCTGGCTGATTTCGTACCAACTCGTACTGGAAAAGAATGCCTTTGTCGGTCCGACATAGTCAACTGACGCTTGGATGTCGCCCCGGTAGAGGGCGTACGCGATGGGCAACAGGATCAAACCCTTGACCGATCCTACCAATGAGCTTATCGAGGCGAACCATAGATTCTCCTTGAAACGACGGACAAAGATCAATACCAACATGAATGCGGCCTGGAGAACGAGCGAAGCGCGTAGCGCGAGTGAGCGAGCGAGTGAGGCACGTCGACGTCGGTCGAGGTCAACACGAACCCAGGCGATTAAACTCCAATACCCTAAGCAGTTGAACGGATACGATGCTAGGTACTGAAGGGTTTGTCCTGCCAGATCAAGCTCGACGAGTATGATGGCAAACATGACTGCTGTCTGCATCGTCGTGGCGATGATCCGCCCTGGCCGACCATATAGAGCGCCGCCGACGTCCCCCAGCGTCCTGACGCGGTTGTGTTCCTCCTGCTTTCCCTGAGTCCTCTGGATGACGTCGTCGGTGAGCTTCGCCACGAGGAAATTGCAGCCGAGCCACCCGAACTGGACGATCAGTGCGAACGCCCAACCGAGAGCTGCGTACGCGAACGGCAGCACGACCACGGCGCCACTGATTTGAAACGAATACATCGTGACCGTCATCCCCCACGCGCCAAACTTCTGGCTGCCTCGCTCGACCAGCGCCATCACGCCTTGCTCCATCGAGGACGCCACGGACGAGACGGCCCGCGTGGCTCGTCGGGATCCCATGTGTCGGAAGGGTTGTTGTGTTCTGTGTTGTGTTGTGTAGCGTGTCTCCTGCGATTGTCGTTTAACCAGTGTAATAAAACTATAATAATATGGATAATATGTACCTAGTATTACACCAGTGCCATAAATTGGGAGGAAAAGAAAGAATGCGCTGCGTCGTTTAAACGCGTTTTTTTCAACGCGTCGAGGTCATGACCTTCATTCAAGGAGATCCGACGGGCTTCACCAGTGCCGCAGCCGCGGTGGCGTACTCCATGGCCGGGTCGGCGTACTTCGACACGAGCGGATAGACGTTCTCGCTCGCCTTTTTGTACAGCCAAGTTTGCGAGACTTGGCCGTACAGGTTGCCGCAGATGTCGTACAGCGACTTGTACTTGCCCGAGCGCAGCACGTTCTGGACCGCCTCCGTCTCCATCAGCTTGGCAAACGCCTCCTCCACCTTCTTCAGCACCGCGCCGGGCACCTTCCTGGCCTCGGCCACGCTTTTCTCGACCTGCTCGATGGCCTTGGCCGCCGCGCCCTTGAGCGACTGCGACTTCAGGAAGGCCACGACCGCCTCAACCTTCTTCAGGTACTCTTCGCGGGCGGACTGCGCCGACTTGACCGCCGCGTCGACCTGCACGTCGAGCTTTTTGACGAGCTGGGCGGACGTGTCGGCGGCCTGCGAGACGTACGGCGCGGCTTTGGTCTCCACGGAGCTCATCTGCTCCTTCAGCGGAGACGGAGCCTTGGCCTTGACGACCTCGTACGCGTCGGTTGCCATCTTGTACCCCTGGAGCGATGAACGCGACGTGGCAGTTGGGTGAGTCGTTGGGCGAGATTCGTGGAACGAACGAACGGTGCGGTCATTGGGGTGTCCGCCCTACCTTCGTGCTGAGCTCCGGGACAAAGCCGAGCTGCTTGAGGTCATCGTTCGCGGCCGGAGGGGCCTGAGTCTGTCGTGCCATGACGTTTTCGGTTCGGATTCTGGAAATGGAAGGAAGAGTTCGGTGTGTGTCCGTGCCTTCTCCGCGCGGACTCTCAGACTCTCTGTGTGGCTTTTTGTGAGCAAATATGTACCCTGTATGTTTTGACTGGAAGTTGCGTCGTTCGGACACCACAGATGCGCGAGTCGGACGAGGACTTTGGCCTGCCGCGTTCGGGTCCATGCCCGGCTAGGGCGTGCCTATGCTAGGCACGTGCCGCGCAATGTATTGTAAATGGATGGGTATGGGTATGGGTCACATCCAGCTCAAGTCGCCACGTCCTTGCCGCACGACTTTCACGCCGTCGTCTCCAGTCAAGTCGAGCACGGTCGATCCTTCCACGGGCTCCCCGGCGCGCATGACTTCGTCCTCGTGGACGCCGACGACAAACCCAAGGGAAGGGCCGTAGCTGTCCATGAGCGCGCCGATGTCCGGCACTGCCGACGCCTTGCCGTCCTTGTCGCGCATCTCGGGGATGATTGCGCTCGAAGAGAGGAGCGGCCTGTCGAGGCGCCCCATGAGCGCCTGGCAGACGACGTTGTCGACGATGCGGACGCCCACCTGAGTCCGCTTCTTCTTCGCGCCCGTGTCAAAATCGGTCACCTGCTTCGGGAGATTCTTCGACGCGGGAAGGATTAGGGTGTACGGCCCGGGGAGGATCCGCTTTGCCGTCTTGAAAAAAGCGTCGAACTGTGGCCCCGACGTGTAGGTCGAAATGTCCTGGAAGGAGCGACACAGGATGCTCATCGACTTCGTTGGTTTCGCTCGTCTGAGCTCGTACATCTTCTGGACGCCCGTCTTGCTCTCGAGGTCGCACACCAGCGCCGGGTAGGTATCGGTGGGGATGACGCCGACGGCGCCGCCTCGGATCAGGTCCGCCGCTTGGTCGAGCCGCCAGGCATCCGAGCCGTCCGAGCTCACGAGTATGATTTCGGTCTTGGTGTTGATGCCGGTCCCCTCCTCGTCGCTGCTATAGTTCGGTTTCCGCGCCTTTTTCTTCGCCGCGTTTGACGGCGGGCAGAGCAGTGGTCGCTGGGCTGTGATTTTCCGAAACCGAGGACTAGCGCAGGCGGCACCCATGCCGCCCCATTGCGTCCTCGGGATGTGTGTGTGAATATTTACTAACGATCCCATCGATCGATGCCCATATGGGAATGAATGCGTGTTGCAGTTTGGCAAGTGGAGAGAACGGATGAATCAAGGCCGACCTCGACATTGACGTCAATGCCCAGTGCCCCTGTGAACCAAGACGTTGGGCACGGGTGCGTGGTTCAGCACAAAGTTGCTGACGCTCCCGAGTCCAAACATGCCCTGGCGAACGAGCGACGCGCGAAGCGAGTCAGTGAGTCGGGGCGCGCTGGCGCGTGGGCGCACGTCGGTCGAGGTCGATACCCACCATGATGCTCCTCTTGAAGCTGCCGTACCCCCTCGAGCCCAGCACGAGGATGTCTGCTTGCATCTCGGCGGCGTACTCGCAGATCTCCCTGCCGTGGTCGCTGCTGGTTCCGAGCGACCGGGACACCACTGTGCTGGCCTTGACGCCATTTTCTCCGACCTTCTTGCTCACTCGCTGCGCGTACTCGTTCAGCATCGCGCTGCGGGCCGCCAGCTGCTCCTTGTCCGGCTCGGGGGTTTCGAGCTCGATTGGCACGCCGCCCGGCGTCGAGTACGTGGCCGTGCTCCTACTATCGATGACCGACACCAGACGCACGCAGTCGTTTTTGTTGATCAGCTTCTCGAGGCTCCATTCGAGCGTGGACCTCGAAACGGGAGACGCGTCGAGGGCGAGTACAACCTGGCCAACGTGCGAAGCGCGAGTGAGGAGGGTTGGGTGGGGTGGATGAGAGCAAAACCCACCGTCCGTCCTGAACGCGATCCCGTCATGGGTGCTATTGTTTCGTATATGATCTGATTATTAAGGTTCAGATTAAAGTTACTGTGAATTGTGTAGCCACGAAGGCTCCGAGGGCTCCGACGTGTTGACGACCCCCATGCCAGCTCAGCCGGACTCGTGCAGGTGGCTCTCTATCCGGTAGAGATCGCTATCACGCGTCTCGCGGCTGTCGCCCCGCTCGAATTTCCGCGCGGCGTCCGAGGAGGGCGCGGGGCTCAGACTGGCCGGCATCGGCTCTCCCTGTCGTACCCAGTCGGGTTCTCTCCGGTAGGAGTAGCGCATGACCAGCATGAGCACGAGACCCACGAAGACGCTGGCCACAATCAGCACCCACAGTCCGTACACCTCGTTGAAGCCCAGCTGGTCGAGCTCGCTGACCGCGCTGCCTTCCAAACACGGCGAGTTTGTCAGCAGAAACTCGTCTCCCCACTCTTGGATCGTCCGGTCTTCCGTGTTGAGCAGGATGGCCACCGAGAACGCGTCCACCACCGGCCGCGGCGTGCTCGGTCCGAACGCGAGGCCGTAGTCGAACGGCTCTGTAATCCCCGGCAAGAGCCTCAGGCCGCATTGAGGCCACGTCGCGACGAGAAACTGGACGACCTCGCGGTCGTAGAGGAAGGCGCTCACACGCCCGGATGCGACACTGCCTAGCTCTCTGGCGATGCCCTCCGGACCGTTGACGGTGACGTTGATCGTCCGGAGCCCGTATCCCTCGAGGAACCGGTCTTGGTACACCTCGATCGTGCTCGGGCCCAGTCCGATCAGGTCCGAGACCGAGTTGATCTCGCCGTAGCTCTTCAACGTGAGGAACGCCGCCAGGTTGGCCGTGTAGCTCGACGACAGGATGAGCGAGGCGAAGCACAGCACGATCACCACGACCCGCGCTGCGATATTGGTGACGGCCATCGTCTCGCCCTGGATCATTACCCAGACAGTTCTCCACGCAGACTCGTTGTACCCGCGCACGGCGTCCTTCATTGACACCCGGCGCTTGATCGACATCACCTCGAGCAGGTAGATGGCCATCGGGAGAAGCAACGCCGTGATTCCGAGCGCCAGCCACAGCTGCCACGTGAATGGCCTGGTCCACGCCCAGCCCGACGAGCTCGTGGCTTCCGCCTTGGTGACGATCCCGATGCTCCCGCTGAAGTACGGGTGGGCCCACACCACGCCCTTCTCCTGCCTCTCGGACGTGACCGTCACGCTCGCGATCAACGCATCGCAGTCGCCGTCTTCGGGCACCACGCGCTCGTACAGCGTCGTCGTCGTGCCAGTTTCGGCGCAGGCAAACCGGTAGTTCTCACCCTCGACCCAGCCGAAAGCATCCTTGGCCACCTCGCGGAACGTCTGGATGCTGACACCCGAGAAACTCGCCGTCGCGTTCGTCGCCGTTGAGCACATGCTCATCGGCTCTCGCTGCAAGGTGCAGACAACGAAGGGGGATGGGAGCTCGAACGTCTCGTCTCGGACGACCACTGTCTGTGTCTCGTTATTTCCCTGCGCGAACGAGGGAGAGAGCCTACTGCCCGCGAGGAGCAGCGCTGCTGCGAGAACTCTCATGACCGAACGACGAGCAAAAGGGCCTTCATAGAAGGGATCCGCTCGAAGAAAGACTCTTTCGGAATTCCGAAATCTAGATCTCGAAACTGGCCAATTACTTCAAGAGCGATCGACGACAATGGTCGATCGATCAAAATCGGCCGGGTCTGGCCACGTGGTATGCAAGAAGTATCCAGCCGTCGCGCCTAGGTCATGTTCAAAAACGCGGGGCAGCAGCGCCGCCCCGTCATGCGTGTGTCGTACGTTGTCGCAGTGCGTCGTGTTCAGCTCTGCCAATTCAGTTCTGCTCGATGTTCTCAATCTCCCCGTAAAATCCCACATCGGCTGCGGGTAAATGGAGCTTGCTCGCCACCGACGGGTCGCCTGCCGTCTCGCCCTCGGAGACGTTGGCCGCGGCCGCGGCCAATGGGGCCTCGGTCGCCTCCCCGCTGCTACCGGCATCGTCATTCCCGTCCTCGACGATTCCTTTGCCGAAGAACACCGCGCCGACGATCAACGCGCCCAGCAATGCCGCGACGCCCGCCTTGGACGTCACGCTCCCGGTGGTCTCGAGCAGCTCTGCCAGCAGCTGGTCGGGGTCCACGCCGGCCTGCAGCACGGCCCGGGACGCGCCTCCCAACGACGCATAGACGACGCTCCAGAAGCTCATCCCGACGAGCGTTCCAGTCAGGTAGGGCGCGATGGGCAGCGGCGTCAGCCCGAGCAAGTAGTTGCTCGCGCTGAATGGGATCACGGGCGTGAGTCGCATCGCAAGAACCGACCCGGCCTGCTGCCAGAAGCTCCCTCGCTCGATGACTCCCTCGATATCCTGGAGCTTCTCCTGGATCAGTGACGGCCCGTCATCCTCGTCGTGCGACTGCATCTCGGCCGAGATGATCCGCTCGGCGATCGGACGACCGAACCCCCGCGACACGCTGAAAGCGATGACCGCAGCCAGCGACGTGCCACCCAAAATCAGAAGCGCCCCCTTCTGCGGGCCGAAAAGAATGCCCGACGCCAGGCTGAGCGGCGTCGTGGGAAACAGCGGAATGCACTCGCACAACACGACGCAAAGCACGAAAAACGCCCCGCCGAGCGGTCCCAGCCCTTCTGTCGTCTTCAAAATCAACTCGAACGTGCCCTCGGGCGCCGACTCGTTCGCATGCGCGACGAGAGGGAGCAGGACGTCCTGGACGACCAGCAGTCCCGCGGCGAGAATCAGCTGGCCGACGAGCGACGACATGACCGGCGGCGGAGCGGGCGGGGAAGCGGGCGGGGAAGAGGAAGACGCGGGTGTCGATTCCGCCCCCCGTCTGCACGATCGCCGCTGCCCGCGCACGCTACGCCTACTACGCGTCTCCGCCTCTCTCTCTCGTGCGAAGCAACTCCTCCCCGGCCTCGCGCTGGAGGCGAACGCCGCAACCCGTGCGCTGTACTCTACTCTCCGCCCGTCCACACGCTGTACTCTACTTGAAACGACCGTTTGTACCATCTATGGACGTGACGCCGGCACCTGTAGACGATATGCCCGTGTCGAAAATTTCAGCGGAACAGTGTTCTCCAAAGCGCCCAACGGAGACTGGATTGATGTATTCCCGGGTACGCACGCCTAAGACAAACAATACAGACCTAGCTACCGAATAAAATACAGCACAGGTGAAAAGCTACGCAAAATTTCTTCATTTGCTCGAAACCAACGCGCCAAATCGAATTCGTTCGTTCGTTCGTTCCGGATTCCATCGCGATGGCGAACCTCCTGAATGCAGAGCTGCCGTCAGACGACGAGGATGATCTCGACTTCGATGAGGTTGCGGAAGCCAAGCTGATCGGCGAGCACGACGACGAAGGCGGTGGGTATTGATCTCGACAAGCGGCAAGGGACTGAACAGGACTCGCTCACTCACTCGCTCGCTCGCGCATCGCGCTTTGCTCGTTCGCCAGGCACAGGGAAGAGGAAAAAGGCAGGGGCGTCCAGGAGGCCACGTGGGGGTCGTGTCCGCGGTGCTGGGGCCGTCGACGCGGGTATGAACGACGGCGACGACGACGACGAAGAGGATCTCGTCGAGGCGAGGAAGGCGCTCAAGGAGCAGGAGGCGAACAAGACCAAGGCGGGAGACGCGTGGTCGCTGCTCACCGGCTTGACGGGCGGGAGCAGTGGCAGTGGTCGTGGTGGAGGGTCAAAGGGGGCATCGGACAAACGGCAGAAGACGGGTGCGAGTGACGCATCGACGGTGAAGGCCGCGAACGGCGCGACTTCGACGGACCTCGACGCATTGTGCCGGAGCATTGCAAAGAAGAAGAAAGAGCAGGCAAAGAACAAGGGGTGCGACACGTCGTGGATGCGGCAGATGGGCATCGTCGGGAGGACGGCGGCGGCGACCAAGAGCAAGTCGAAGACGACGACGAAGACGAAGACTGCGGAAGAGATAGCGGCCGAGGCGATGTCGGCGGTGAAGGAGGCGACGGCGAGCAGCGTGTTGGCCAATGCGAGCGGGATGATCACAATCGCAGAGACGCGGCGGTTCGCGGGAAAGAACATCACGGTGGAGCGGGAGGTTGCAAAGGGGTCGCGGGATGCAAAGCTGGCCGCGGCAAATCCGGTGGGAAGGAAGAAGGCGGGGCTCGACGCGGTGCTGGACCAGATTGCGCCGGCGAAAAAGGTGACGGTGATGGACAAGAGCAAGAGCGACTGGAAGGAGTTCAAGACGAACGACGACCAGGTCTTGGAGGAGCTTGAGGCGCATAAAAAGTCCGGAGCGACGTACATCGAGAAGAAGGATTTCCTGCTGGCTGCGGACGTGAAGCAGTACGAGAAGGAGCGAGACGCTCGGCTGGGTTCCGACGTTCGGAATCGCGGTCGGCTCTAGGCTGTTGATCGAATCGTGTTGAAAATGAATGCTACCACCACCATCATCATTACTACCACCACTGCGACTACAGTCCAAGACTCCCGAGAAAGCCCTTCTCCTTCTCCCTTGGGCCCCCCAGTGCCTTCTCGGCTTGGTCCAAGTGGGCGAGGATCGAGCTGGCGACGTCCGACGTGAGCCCGGCGCGCTGACCCTGCGTCTTGTAAAACTCCCCGAGCTCCTGGACGGCGAGCCGGATCTCGCTGCAGGCCGTCGTCTCTGCGATGGCAGACGCCCCGCCCCACGTGTTGATGAAGCGCTTGACGAGGTCTTTTGCCGGCTCGGCCTTCCTCCGCACCTCCCTCTCGGGAGCCCCGGAGAGGTCAGTCTCGATGGACTCCCGCAAGGCGTCGATCAGGTCGTACGCGAGCGTCACAAAGTCCTTCGGCAACTCAATCACAGGAAAGTCAAAGTCAGACGGGTTGATGGCCACGTCGGCGAACGAGGGCGACGCGAGGGACAGAGGCAGTGCGACTGGGAGCGAGGCGGCGGCGACGAGCTGGAGGAGCGACCGCCGCGTGGTCGCCGTGGCGCTGTCGTCCGCCTTCGAGTGAGCCACCGTTCGTGGGTGTCGTCCGTGGGGCTGTTCCGATCGCACGTTCCACGGCGCCCCGCTGTGGACGTAACAGGTCGTGATCGACATCAGCGTGCAGCGATCTGGTCAATCAAGGGAGTACGGGATGCTTTTGTCGTCGGTCAGAACTTCATGAAGTCCTGACTCAGGAATTTCCCTTCTCCCCCCTCTTATCCTATCCAGCCCCCGCCTTCGCCGTGGACGCTGCCACCATGCATCAGCGAATCCGATCGGCGCCGAGCGTCGCACTCGGGCAGCGCGCCCTCCGCTGTATTCATCCCCGTCGAAACGTGGGTGGTAGGGTTCGAGGTGGAATTCAAGTCGAGGCTGCCTCTCAGCAGGCCATGGACGCCGCGTGGAAGAGCTTCACGGACCGCGTCGTGGGCGAGTGGGACGGCGTGTGTGCCACGTTTGACGCGGACGGCGAGGCGAGGGAGCTGCCAGAGTACTACGTGCCGCAGGCGTACCGAGACTGGGACGTCCAGCTGTACGACTGGCAGTCCCAGTGCAGCATGAACTCGACGGAGACGAGCGGTCTCTCTTGTGTGTCGAGGCGAATGATGCCTACTGTGGGGTGCGAGGCGGACGCGATCGCCTTCACCGAGGAGGTCCCTGAGGACCTGATCTCTGGCAACAGCAACGCATTTTTCACCGCCCAGGGGCACGCCACGCAGAGCCCCGGCGACATCATGGCGGACCCAAATGCGTTCGATTGCAAGGCAGAGCACATTCTGACGCTGGGCAACGACCGGCGGATCCGGATGGTGCACTTGCTGAAGAAGATGGGCTCCGAGCGGCAGTGGCGGGTGCAGGGCGTCGAGGTCCACGTGGAGAGGAAAGATTCGGAATATCACGGACGCCGGGAGCTTCAGGGATGTGGTGGTGGCATGGATCCGTTTGCAAAGACGGCGGCGCAGTCGATCGACGAGGTGGCAGCGACGTTTGCCACCGGACGAACGACGGCGTCCGGATTCTCGCTGGACGCGGCTGCCGACTTTGTCACGGAGCAGACGGGAGCGGACTGGGATTTCAATGCATTCGTTGCGCGTGCCGGTGAAGGTCTGACTGTGATCGGCCTTCCGAAACAGACCTGGACCGGGTTTTCTTGCGGGCCCGCCGCCGACGGTCGGGTCTGCCTTCGGATACTGGGCGGTGCGCTCGCCGAGGACGGCAGGTCGATGGTGGTGGCGAGCCAGGTGTCCATGGACGGCGTGCTCACGGAGGCCGAGCTGGTCGATGTCGCGCTGACGAGCAGTTCGTAGCCTCGGGTTGATTTGCCAAATTCCCCTACTTGCAGACAATGCACCACTCTTTCTTCTTCGATACTGGACGTGTCAAAGCAGGCGAATTTCCTGTGTTTCGACCTCGTACAGAACGAGCAGCTCGTGCGAATCGGCGAGTACGAGACGCGGTGAAGCGAGGGCCAAAGAGGTGAAGAATGGCCGATTTGGGCTTTATCGTTCCTCCGCCCGTGGCGCCGTTCACAGACCCCGCCGCGGGACTTGCTGCCGCTACTGATCCTTATGCGATAACTGGGGGCGTGGACCCGACAGCAGGAGTCGCCGCGCCGGGGGTTCCTGTTCCAAACCCCCTGGATCAGGTCGCTGCCGTCCCGCCCAGCCCGTTGGAAATCGTCGCCGATGCGTACGTCGTCGATTGATGCTTTCTTGCGAGCAACCTCCGTTTTATTCCGAGCGCCCTCGCACGTCTCGCCCGCCCTCGCTCGTCTCGCTCACCCCGTTTCGTGGATGTGTACCCAGGCTCGCCCCGGTCGTGTCGGCAGTCGCACCCTCAGCGTCGAACGTCATCGTGGACACGAACGAGTTCGTGGCAGACACACTCGAGCCGGTGTCAGACGGGGGGAATCTGAACTGGTTCATGATCATCGTCGTCGCGGTGGTGGCCGTCCTGACAATCATCTTCTCGCTGTACCTGATGATCATCTACCAGCACCCCGAGGACAAAAACCAGGCGTGGTTCCCGAAGATTGTGGTCATCTTTGGGATGACCATTGCAATATACACGGTGCTGATGTTCCCACTAGACGTGACGAACTCGCAGGTGTGCAGCACGACGCTGCCGCTCGTCGACTGCTCAACCACCTTCCCCATGGACCTACTATGGCAGATCGTATACATAGCGAATATCGTCACGGTTTTCGTGCTCGTGCCGTTCGCCTTCTTTTACTACGAGGGAGACTCGGAATGGAGCGGTGGAAGGAAGCTCCTGAGCGCCTTCCTGTGGACGCTGGCCATCGTCATCATCGTCATCGTGGTCATCGGAATCCCGTACATCCTGGCCGGATTCGCGACGTACACGTTCGAGCCCGCGATCAGTGGTCTCGCAAACGTGGGGATCCTCAACACGGTCGGGGCCGCGACGCTTTCGAACTGCATCCCGGCCACGAACGCGGGCGACCTCGGTGTCAACGCGTGTGCAGCGAGCTCGTCCAGGACGGGAACGCTGCGCGTTCGCGTCAGCCTCATCACGTACGCGATGGCGATCGTGGCGACGGTTGGCTGGATTCTCTTCCTGGTGTTTGCCGCCATCGGTATGGTGGCGATGCCGCTCGACTGGATCCGGCAGTTCATCGCCCGGCCGCGGACCACCATCACGAAGAAGCAGTACATCGAGCGCGCCAAGGACCTCGCGAGGAGGGCCAAGGACATCCAGTTCGTCGCCGAGGCACTCAAGAAGACCCGAAAGCAGAACGGCCGGAGTCGCAAGTGGCGCAAGAATTACAGCGCCGTTCAGTCGCAGGTGCAGGTGCTCATGGACGACAACGACCAGCTGGAGCGCGTCTATCCGCAGGGCGAGGATCCCCAGGCGGCGTGGGTGCTCACCGTCATGGGATATTGGCTGAAGCTGCTCGCTGGCTGCGTGACCCTGGCTCTCACTGTGTGCTGGATCCTCCAGGTGATCCTCTACGTGCTGATCGACCCGCCGGTGTCGCCGTTCCTGAACGATGCCTTCATCGGCGCGAACGAAGTCTTTGCGCTGTTCGGCACGATATTGTTCGGCATCTTTGTGTTCTATCTGCAGGGATGCGTCATCAAGGTGCGTAGGATGGGTGGGGTGAACAATGGGGCGCTTCACGCCTCGCCGCCTCGTCGCCTCTCACTGCTCACCCCCGACCTTCACGACGACAGGGGAACTTCAAATTCGGGTTGAATTTCTTCGTGTTCCGGGTACATCCAATCAAGAGGAGAGGCACCGTCATGAGCTCGATGCTCTTCAACGTCGCGCTCGTCCTACTGGCGACCACCGCCACGATCCAGTTCTGCGCCCAGGCTTTTGCGCTGTACGCCGGCAAGTCGTCGATCTACAGCATCTTCGGGGTCACGCTCTCGAACCTCGACGGGTTGAAATACCTGTACATCGAGAATATCTTCATCTATGCCATGCTGGCGATCATGCTGCTGACAATGCTGGTCCTCCTGATCCGCGGGCCCGACCGGTGGAAGCGCAAGCGACCAACAACAGAGTTTTACGATATGTAGCCGCTTGTATTACACGTCTTTTCAAAAGAGATGCAAAAAGAAACGCACGATACGAATGCGGCTACCGGCAGGGCGGCCGCACGGCCGTCATGCTCACTGCGCACTCACCCCCTGCTCATCAGTTTCTTGAAGCTCGACTCGGTCACCTTGAACTTCGGTTTCGATTCGACGATCGACCACCCGGTGCGACAGCAGCAGCCGCAGAACACGCTGGGCTTGAGCGCGAGCGCACGAGGCGAACCCCCCTTTTGAGTGCACCATGCGTAGTCGTACCGTCTCAACACCTTATCCGCGTCCATCTTGGCGTTGTCCTCGCTCGAGTACGTCTTGTAGCGCAACCAGACGCAGTGGGTGGGCAGGACGTCGTCCATGAAGCCACGGTATTTGCCGTTGAGATTGATGAGATCCTTGACCGCATCCCGCAGGCTGTCGGTCCCCTCCAAGTACACCGGGATCCGATGACCCGCCTCGTCCTTCGGGGCGATGGCAATCTCGAGCATCGCCGGCACCGGCTCCAGATCGTCGGCGATCGCCAGGCAGGGCCCAGAGGCCAGCGCTCTACGCAGATCGGGACAGGAAGCGACGAGCGGCGTCCACTCGGTGCCCATCCACGAGGTCTTGTACGAGAGGTCCACGAACCCGACGCCGCGTTCCCGCTTCGACAGGGCGCTTCCGAACAGTTTCTGATCTGACACCATGGGGCGGTGGTTGGTATCGTGTCTCAGGAGAAAAGAACTCGCGAAAAGATCGGTAGAATTTCTGGACTTCGGTATCGCGACAGCCCGATCGGGTCCGTTTGATCTGTGACTGACGAAGGTCGGACGGACTCCTCTATGCAGTATTGATGATCAAAGACATGACAAGCCGGTGTCTTGCTGTCGGTTGACGACAGATCGATGGCTGATCAGCCCGATTTCATCCATCCTTTTGTCGCTTGGTACCCACGCGCGCTTTGAACGCGTCGACGTCTCCGAACTCGCTGGCGTATTGGGCCTCGGTCTCTTCCAGGGACGGGAGGCTGGCGAGCATCGCGGCGAGCCCCTTCTTCTCGCCGCCCGCCGGCCCCGCCTTCCCCTGCCCCGCAGCGTCGGCGCCAAACAGGTCCAGCAGGTTGGCCGTGTCCATTTCTTGCATCGACATGTTGTCTGCATTGACAACAGCCGCTGCCACGTCGAGTTTGAATCGCTGGAGGGACATGATCGACTCCTCGATGGTTCCGCTGACGAGCAGCCTGTACACGCTGACGCACTTGGTCTGGCCGATGCGATGGGCCCGATCCATTGCCTGCAGGTCCTTCTGGGGATTCCAATCGTGCTCCATGAAAATGACCGTGTCGGCGGTCGTCAGATTCAGTCCGAGGCCTCCGACGCTGGTGGTCAAAAGCATCACGTCGATCGTCGGATCTGCGTTGAACTTTTGCACGACGTTGAACCGCTCGACGGCGTCGACGTCGCCGTCGATCCGAAGGTGCGACACGTGCATCGGGCGCAGGACCGCGCTCTCTACGAGGTTCAGCATCGCCTTCGTCTGGGCGAAGATCAGGACCCGGTGTCCGGCGTCGACAGTCTCCAGGCTCGCCTCAGCGTCCCCGTCGATGCCGATCCCGCAGTCGTTGAGCAGCTCCTTGAGTGCTGCGAGCTTTGGAGAGTGCTGCAGGCCCGTTGCGATCCTTTGCATGGCAGCGTTCCAGTCGTCCGCGGCGTCCTTGCCCAGGGTCTCTTCGACGGCCTCCCGGTGGGACTCGTTGTTCTCGTCCAGGACCATGACGGGGTGCGAGCAGACCTTTCGCAGGAAGTGGAGCGACTGGAACACGTGGCCCTTGTTCTCTTTCCTCTCAGAGGCGTCGCTCGCGTTTTTGAGACTCTCCTCGAGGCTCTTGCTGTCAAAGTCCTTCAGGAGGGCCGCTTGGAGCTTGCTCTGCTCGCAGGTGACGTCCTGGATGATCTTCGGGGGCAGGTCCTTGAGCACCTGGTCCTTGGTGCGGCGCAAGATGAACGGCATCACCTGCTTGTGTAGCGACTGGAGCGCGAGAATCGACTCCTGCTGCTGCGCCGACTCCTTGGTCTTGCGCTTTGCCTTTGCCCGCTCGACCGACCTCCCGAACCTCGCGTTGAACGTGGCACGGGTTCCCAGGTACCCGGGCATGAGGAATTCGAACATGGCCCAAACCTCCATCACCGAGTTCTGGACGGGTGTGCCGCTCAGAATGAGGCGGTGGTTGCCCTTCAGCTGCCTGGCCGCCTCGGAGAGCTTGGAGGTCGGGTTGCGGATCGCGTGGCCCTCGTCCAGGATGATGTACATCCACTCGATTTCCCGCAGCACATCTATATCTGAACGCATGGTCTCATACGATACCACGGCAACGGTCGACGGCCCGATCTCTTCGTAAACACCCCTCCGCTCTGCCGGCGTGCCGTGCACCCTGAGGGGGGAGAGCACGTCCTTCGAGACAAACTTGGCAATCTCGTGGGGCCAGTGCGAGACGAGCGTCGATGGACAGACGACCAAAGACGGCTTGGGCGCGTCGACGGGATCTTTCGACGAGTCGAACGCCCTTCGTCGCTCCACCGCCGTCGATGCCATGATGGCCGTCGACTGGATCGTCTTCCCGAGGCCCATGTCGTCGGCCAGGACGCCGTGCAGCCCAAAGCGGCGAAGAAACGCCAGCCAGTTGATTCCCTCTTGCTGGTAGCGCCTGAGCTTGCCCTCGAGCAAGTCGAACGGCAGCCGGTAGTCCTCGACATTGCCGTTGTTCAGGAGCTGGTCGAGGAAGTTGCCGTCCTTCTCGATCATATGCTTCTGTGCCTTAGAAAGAGACTCTGGAACGGGCATGCCTTGTGCGAGCGGCATCAGCGCAACGGCCTTGGCGAAGCTCGCGGAGGCCAGCGACCTGACACGCTGCCCGGGGTCGCTCATCCGTCGCATCAGGTAGACAACGAGCAGCGGCACGAAGGGAACCACGTCCAAGCCGAGAGCGCTGAGTAACTCGTTGAGCGCCAAAAGACCCCCGAGTTTGGATCCCTCCGAGCTGCCGTCCTTCAGGGACCCGTCGAGGCCGTCGAACGCAAACGGCAGGAGGGCGCCGACATCCGTCAGGCACACTGCCGACAGGGCCCTGGACGCGCCCTGCTGGATGGCGTCATTGTCGGAGGAGAGCAGATTGATCATGGCCAACGCTCCTTGCTTCAGTGCGGCGGTGTCGGAAACGTGGGAGGCGATCCGCTCGAGCAGGAAGCACGCCTGGACGACGTCCTGCGGCGTGCCGGTGACAGCCCCTGCCCCGGGGGCCACCGCGCGCTTGAGAATCTGCTCCACCCAAAGGCTGGGCATATTTGCCTCAATTGATCCTTCTGCGCTACTGATGGTCGCGAGCGACTGCAGCGCGGCGGCGCCCCCCCGGCTCGTGATCTGCGAGGCGGAGAGGGCCGCCGGTTGCACCGGGGCCAACGAGCCCGCCGGGGACGGCGAGGGGGTCGAGGGCGACGAGGCCAAGAGCGAGGAGTCCTCGAGCGACAGCGACGCGTCCGAATACTGCGTCTTGTCTGCGCATGCGAACATGCCCAGGTTCTTGACGATCTTGCCCGCGGGGGACGGGCTGCGATCCCGAGACAGCCATATCAGCTCGGCCAGGTACTCGGCCGCGATACGCTGCACAAACTCGTCCTTTTCGCGACGAACTCCGGCGATTAGTGGCTGAATCATGCCGTTGAGCTTGGCAGGCAGAGCCCCGGCCGGCGACGTCGAGGCCGCGACCGCCGAGTCTCGCAACACCTTGATCCACGCCGACACCAGCAAGCAGGAGATGCCAACGCCAAAGGCATCCTGGGCGTTCTTCACGGCGGTCACGCCTGCCACGAGGGCAGATGCCTTCTTTTTGTCCGCCATGCCGGACGTGGCCTGCTTCAGCTCGTCGACCGTGCGGACGTGGAGGTCAAAGTCGCCGAGGCCCGAGACGACAGACGCGTACTGCTGTCGCAGATTCTGGTAGGGCTTTTTCAGCTCCTCCAAGCAGGCCTTGTCCACGAGTGCATCTTGAAGCGTGCTCGTGATGACATCCTTCATTGCTGCCGTGGTCGGCGTGTCTGCCGCCAGGACGGCGAGTGCGCCGACCTGTCTCCGGAGGCCGTGCGAGCTGCGAAGGGCCGCTGCCACCGGCTCCGAGCAGCTAGGTGCACTCGATCCGTTCGATGAATTCATGCTAGACATCATGCGCATATAGATGGACACGGTGAGCGACCGCCGGCGGGCCGCCAGGTCTTTCGAGACGCAAACGGCCGGCGTCTCGAGCGTCTCGTCCGAGAGCTCCTCGAAGACGCCCTCCTGCGGAAGCTTGGCCATCGCCGGCCGAGAGAACACCTTCTGAACGTCGAACATCGCGCCCTCGAACAGCGCGTTCGACACCCCGTGCTTGGCAGCGTACTCCGTCCAAGCCGCGGACGCCCCGAGATGATCCACGAGCAGCAGTGCCGTCTCCCGCGCCAGTTCTGCGTTTTCCAGCTTATCGTCCGTGACGACGACCTGTAGTAACGAGAAGATCCCACAATAGTAGTGATTCATCATCGAATCGTCCGCTGGACCCGTCGTCGTCGATGCTGCGTAGTTGGAGCCGACGATCGACCGGTAGCACTCGAGGGCGGCACGCCGGGTCGGCGCCGATTTGCTGGTAAACTGGTACCATAGCCGCGGAACCTTGTCTACCTCGATACGAAAGTCCCCTTTGATGCTATCGTATTGCTGGAAGATCGATTGGAGGAGCCTCGCGGCGCTTCGCGTTCCCGTGTTGAGCGGGTCGAGGCTCAGCAGCGAGTCCCACAGCTGCTCCACCACACGTCTGATCTGCGCCGTCGCATCCGGGTTGGCACGCACGCCCTGTGACTTGTCGCCCCAGAACTGGTCCACGCACGGGACCAGACACTCGGCAGACACAGATCGCACGTCCTCCATGCCGTCCTCGAGCCCGTGCAACGCCACAGCCAGCACGACCGCAGCCACGTCGTCAGGAATGCAGACGCCCTGGGCACTCCTTGCCGCCAGAACGTACTTCAGGCCGCTCAATGCACCATGTCGAGCCTCCCAGTTGTCTGCCCGAGCAATTTTGGACAGAGCATCGACGGTCTTCGAAAACGAGTCGGCCGGCATGGAGGCAGCGACGAGGCCCAGGGCCTGTGCCGCCGTCTCCCGCACCGGCGCCACCACATCGTCGCTCGCAAAGTCCCCAAACTGGTCGAGCGCGAGCACACAGAGCAGATGCAAGGCACACTCTTCCAGCCAGGACGCGTTGTCACTGGCCGCCCGCAAGGCGTCCGCCGCTGTCAGCGGCATCAGGTTGGGCCGCCCGCTGCCCTCCGACGCAAGCCACCCCGTAGGAACGTCCTCGATCGCGACTTGAATACCGGCCGAAGCCGCCTGCGATCCGAGAATGGCCCGAAGTCCCAACGCCGCCCCGTGCCTCGTCTCCCACGCCGGATGCAGCAGGTCGATACACAGCTTGTCCGCCAGCCTCCCGAACGGCCACGCGCCTTTCACCGTATCGTCCCACATCTCGTCGTTCGCCTTACTCACGGCCTGAAGCACGGCATCCTCTGCAGTCCCACCATGCTTCTCGTCCAGCGGCCGCTTGACGCCCAGCATACCAAACCCGGGCTTCTGCTTGGACCGCGTCCGTTCCATGGCGATTTCCCGCAAGCTCAATTGCGCCTCCAGTTGCACACCGGGCCCATCCTGGTCCATATCCAATGGCCGATCACCATCAAGGTCCTCGTCTGCGATCAGATCGTCCGCATTCACCAGCTCCTCGGCAAACCCATCCAGCCCAAGCCGCGCCTTCAGCGCCTTCTTCTGCTGTTGTAGCGATTGACGATCGCTCAACGAGTCCACCGCGAACTCCTCTCCCGAAGAAGCTACCAGCGGTTTGGCCTGCTTCATGACCGCTGCCACGTCAAACTCGTCCAGGTGGGTATGACCTGTGGGCGGCGGTGCGCCCTCCGCCCCGCCGCCCGCCACGGCACCCATCAAGCTCTCCAACGTATGGCTCTGGCAGTGATGTGCGATCATTTCCAAACACGATGCCGCTGCGACCCGCCCGTCCCAATGCTGCCCGAGCAACGCCTCTGTCACCCTGGCGACGAGCCCGTGCAAGTCGCTCGGTTTGTTCGTCGCCAGCGCTGCGAGTTGCTCCGCCGCCGCATGTCGAATCTCCGGGGTCTTCCCGTCTTGACCGATGAGCAGCAAGAGCTTCTCCAAACGCGTGCGGCTCTCGGTCGCCATCGTATACTTTGAAAGTTTTGAACGTGTCAATTGACGCGCTCGATCGAACGGGCATTGGCCATGGCACACGCGACGACCGGAATACACGTGTCGCGGTCGGGATCGCACTGCCGCATTGCCACGAACAGATCGGGATCGCTTCGAGTCGCGGGAGGCCAGCCGCGAATGACCGTCTCGGTCTCCGCCCAGTCCGCTGCGACTCCCGACGCCCAGACGCTGGACCGCCTCGCGAGTGTCGCGCACAGCGTAGCGGACTGTGCTGCGGCCATCACGACAAAGTACTTTCGGACGCGGTTCGAGGTCGACGTGAAGTCAGACGCCTCCCCTGTGACGATCGCGGACAGGCTGGCCGAGCGGGCGATGCGGGAGGCGCTGTCCGCGGCTGTGCCGGATCACGGCGTTTTCGGGGAGGAAGAAGGGTTCGACGGGTCAACGGCGACGGACTATTTGTGGGTGCTGGATCCAATCGACGGGACGAAGAGCTTTATCACCGGCAAGCCGGTGTTCGGGACACTGGTCTCGTTGTTGTACAAGGGAACGCCGATCATCGGGATCCTGGACCAGCCTGTGCAGAAGGAGCGCTGGGTCGGGGTGGCAGGACGGCAGACGACCCTGAACGGGAGCGATATTCACAGCCGGGCGTGTGGGGAGGTGGCGTCGGCGTACCTGTACGCGACAACGCCGCATATGTTCGAAGGCGAGACGGAGGTTGCGTTCAACGCGCTCCGGGACCAGGTGCGCATCCCGTTGTATGGGTGCGACTGCTACGCGTACGGGCTGTTGGCGGCTGGGCACTGCGACTTGGTGGCAGAGGCGGATCTCAAGCCGTACGATTACATGGCGCTCGTGCCGATCGTCAAGGGGGCCGGGGGAACGATAACGGACTGGAAGGGCGACGAGTTGCGGTGGAGCGTGGAGGCGGCGGCGACTGGAGTGGCCCCGATCGGGGAGGTGCTGGCGGCTGGTGACGCCGCGTGTCACGCCAAAGCGCTCGCGATCCTCCAGGCCAACACGGGACGATGATGTAGTCGGTTTCTAGTCTCTTTCTAGTCTCTTTCTCGTCTCTGTAGTCTATATGGTGGATTTCACAACGAGTTTCAAGCACCACCATTTTTGGCAAAGACAATTCGCCGGTCGCCCATGACGGCGAGCTTTTCCTTGATGGCGGCGACCAGGTCCGACTTGTCGAGGTCGATTTCCGTCTCGGCGTCCAAGTCTTTGAGCTTGAGTTTGCCCGCGCTGATCTCGTCCTCGCCAAAAATGACCATCAACGGGATGCCGCTCTTGAGCGCGTAGCCGAGCTGGTCGGCCATCTTGGGGTTCGGCTTGAATCCAAACTCGCACTTGATATCGGCTCTCCAGAGATCTGCAGCGATGCCCATGCGCTGGGCCTGAAGGCCGTTTCCGATCGACGCGACGAGGACCTCGGTCTCCGTCTCCCGGATGGTGCCGCTGTTCTCCTTGACCTTCTCCTGCATCTGCGCCTCGATGATGGCGAACACGCGCTCAATGCCGATCGACACGCCGACAGCAGGGACCTCCTTGTTGCTGAACATGCCGACCAGGTGGTCGTACCTGCCACCGGCGGCGATGCTACCAACGCTGCCGCCCTTGAACACCGCCTCGTAGATGACCCCCGTGTAGTAGTCCAGACCCCTCGCGAGGGACAGGTCGAACGAGAAGGGCTTGAGCGCGCCCATGACATCGAGGAAGTCGAACAGGAGCTTCATGTCTTCGAGCGCCTTGGCGCTGTCGAGGTGGACCGACAGCGGGTGGGCGGCGTCCTGAAGCTTGGCCAGCACGTCGCGAGGGTCACCGCGCAGCACGACAAACTCTCCAATCTTGTCTGCGACGTGCTCTGCGAGCCCCTTCTGCTCGACCATCTCCTTCTTGACCACCTCCCAGGGCTCCTTGTCGAGCTTGTCGATGGCCGAGCAGATTGGCCTGAACTTTGACGCCGGCACGCCGGCAATGTCGAGCATGGCGTCGAGGATCTTCCTGTGGTTGATTTTGACCTCATAGTCGCCCAGCGCCAGGTCGTCCAGAATCTCGACGAGCACCTTGAGCACCTCGGCGTCCGGGACCATGGGCGAGTAGACGCCCGCGATGTCGAAGTCGCACTGGAAGAACTCGCGGAAGCGCCCCCGGTTCATCTGCGGCTGGTCGCGCCTGTACACCTTGGCAATGTGGTACCTCTTGATGTTGGAGATCCCGTGCACCGCCACATGGCGGGCAAAAGGCACCGTTAGGTCGTAGCGCAGGCTCAGGAGCTCGCCACCTTGGTCGGCCAAGTCGTAGATGAGCTTGGAGTCCTCTCCGTACTTGCCCATGAGCGTGTCCCGCAGCTCGAAGACCGGCGTGTCGATCGACACGGCACCGTGCCTCTTGAAGACATCCGTGATCTTCTTGAAGGCCACCTCACGGATGGCCATCTGCTCGGGGCCAAAGTCCCTGGCACCCTTGGCAATCTTGGGCGTCAACCGCCGAGCGGCGTTTGCCTCCAACACCCGATTGATCGTATCCATGATGCCTTTGAATCCCGCGTGTCGAGGGTTCAACTTCTCTTCCAGCACGCTGACGGCAGCTTGGATGTCACCAAGGCCCGCGGGGACGCTTGCGTCGTTCAGCGACATGCCGGCGAGCGCCTCCTCGTCAGACGTCGTTCCGTGCAGCAACGCGAGCAGCGTGTCCACCGTCGCCGCAGACCCCGCGCCAAGACTGTACGTTGGCATCTTCTTTTTCGAGTTCTTCTCAGTCCCCGGGGCCCCGTTGGCCTCGTTGGCCGCCACAAAGTTTCTCTTCGAGACCCAAACGGCGAGCAGTGCCGCAGCCGCCTCGAGCGACAGCATGCGGTTCAGCATACCCATGCAATTCAGACAGGCGTCCGTGAACGACGGCACGACGCTATCCGACAGGCTGCTATAGACCGTGTCTGCCAACTTCTGCAGCACACTGGCGGTATCGTTCACCACGGTTCCCATGGCGTTCCGCAACTCGACGAGGTCCTTCACCTGGCTCTTCAGCTCGTCCTCAGCGTCCAAAACACTCTGAACCACCAGGTCAAAACGCTCCAAGCTCATCCTGGTCGCGGTGGCGAGCAGCCAGCCCAGCGACAGCAGGTCCTGGGCCAAAGAAGCCGACAAATAGTGCCGGTTGCACCCCGACTTGTGCGGCGGCATCGCTTGAGCCGACAACGATGCCTTCGATGTGACAGAGACGGCGTTCAAAGCGCGCGTCATGCCGCCATGCACGGCCGGCACGTCCACGATGGCCGGAACTACGGTACTGTTCTTCTTGACGACCGCCTGCGTCGACCCAGCGAACATCGTGCGCAGCGTCTCGGACACTGCATTCGATTCCTTCAGCGGGAACGTCTCTGCGATATCGGCCTCGAAGATCTTCACTTCCGCCTTGAGCGCCTCGGCCGAGAGCGCCGCAACACAGGTCGCCATCGACACGGACGCCTTGCCCTCCTCCGCGACGACGGCCCCCATGCCGGACGAAACCGCAATGCCGTCCTCGAAGATCCTCCGCTCGTCAGCGCTCAGCGAGCTGATCGCGATCCCGGCACCCTCGAGTGCCGCCTGGAGGCTCCCACCCGTCGACGAGTCAACGCCGACGCCGTGGAAGGCGTCCGCGAGCACGCTGAGCGCGCTCGTGTCCGTGGCCGCCCCCGTCTTCCCTTCGCCTCCGTCGGAAACACCGACCGCCGGATACACGCCCGCGTTGAGCATGCCGCAAATCTGCTCGAGCACGGCGAGCCTGCATTTGCTCTTGCCATTGACCAGATTATTCAGCTTGAAAAAGAGCGCCGCACGGATCGCGATCGGGTCCACACTGCGGGACCCGCCGCCCTGCGCACGAGAAGCGGGCGCCTCCTCCGCCTTGAACTGTTTTGGCGGCGGGGAATCCTTTTTGATTCGGCTGGAGGTTGCGGCATCGATGGCGACCGGCCGACGCCCGCAAACGACGGCCAGGACGTCCTCGAGCTTGGGCTCTCCGACACCCAACACTAACGGCGACTCCCCTGTGGCGGCAGCCATGCGTGGAATGATTTACCGAAAAAATACTGCTACCGCGCCGCTCGGAGGATTCGGAGCGAGTTGATGGCGACGAGCAGGGTCGATCCCTCGTGGAACATCACCGCCAGCCACAGGGGGACAAAGCCCAGGACGGTGGGCAGGGCGAGGACGGCGATCGAGCCGGCCGCCAGGACGATGTTCTGGACGATGATCTCGTGCGTCCGCTTGGCCACGCGGAGCAGCACCGGGATCGTCGAGACGCCCGACGCGTCGTTCATGACCACGACGTCGGACGCGAGGGAGGCGGCCATGGTGGGCGATGCGATTGCGATGCCCACGCGGGCCGCCGCCAGGGCCGCGGCGTCGTTCAGTCCGTCCCCGACCATCATGACGAGGCTCTTGTTCGACGTGTTGCCAGCCACGTGCTTGGTATCCTCGCCGAGTTTTTTCACGATCTTGAGCTTCTCCTCGGGCGTCAAGCTGGCGAAGACGTTCGACGAGGAGATGCCGACCTGGTCGGCGATGCGACTCGCGCTGGCCTCGTTGTCCCCCGTGACCATGACGACCTCGCAGACGTTGCGAGGGTCCATCCTCGACCCGTCCCATTTCCCGCTCTGCAGCTCCTGCACGGCAGCAAAACTGGCGTCGCGGAGCGTGTCCTCGCAGAGGAAGATGGCGATGGACTGCACGCTCCCGGACGATGGGTTGGAGACCACCAAGACGGACACGATGGCATTCGAGCCGAACGAGCCCCTGCTTCCGATCGTTGCACGGATCTGCTCAACAGAAGCCGGCGGGAGGAGCTTGGAGACGAACTCCAGGGAGCCGAACGACGCGTCCACCGTATCGCGGCCGTCGCAGGCATTATCTGCGACAATGCCGCCCACGGCGGGCAGCTCTACCCGTCCGCTCACACCGCCCCCCGGCACGAGCGTGAAATCGGAAACTCGCAGATCGCTGTCCCCCAAACCGCGTCTCCCCGCCTCCGCGATAATCGCCGTCGACACGGGGTGCGAGCTTCGCATGGAAAGCGCCTTGGCGATCGCCACCGGCCGCTTGTTCACTTCCAGCGACTCGCTCGCGGCTCCGTCGAGGTGCCCGTTTCCTCCGACTGCACCGTTTGCCGACGTTAACGAGATGACGTGTCGCACGGACAACGTGCCCGTCGTCAGAGTCCCCGTCTTGTCCATGGCGATGGTCCGGCATAGCCGCGCCGCGTCGAGCACACGGCCTCCCTTGAGCAGGATCCCCCGCGACGCCAGTGCAGCAATCGCAGACACGTACGCCATGGGAACCATGACCAAGGCACACGGGCTCGCCACGGTCAGCAGTCCCATCGCCCTGTAGAGCGCTCCCTTGGTCGCGCCCGCCGCGCTGCCCACGACGGGCACGCCGCACGCCACCATGACTACGAACGACGCGATCGTGGCGCCAATGACCATCTTGCTATACGTCTCTCCAAACAGGTCGAGGAATGTCCGAAGCTTGGGACGCTTCGCCTGCGCGTTCCTCGCCAGCCGCGCGATCTTCGCCGGCGTCGAGTCCTCGGCCCGCTGCGTCACTCGCACGCAGATCGCGCCGTCGTGACACAGCGATCCGGCTGGCACGTCGCCCCCTGGCCGCTTCAAGACAGGAATGCTTTCTCCGGTGATGTGCTCTGCGCTCACGAGCGCCTGGCCGTGGGCTATGACGCCGTCCAGCGGCACCTGGCACCCCGGCCTGACCAGCACGACCTGCCCCACCCGCACGTCCATGCAGTCGACTTGATTCAGCGTCAGCAGATCCGGAGATCCATCTTCCTTGAGCTGGACGACGTCCGCATGGTCTGGAATCGAGTCGAACAGCGTCTTCAGACTCCCCTGTGCCTTTTCCGTCAGCACGTGCTCCACCGTGTGCGACGTCTGGAACAACACGAGAAGCAGCGCGCCCTCCAGGGGCAGCCCCGCCACCAGCGTCCCAATCACCGCCAGATTCATCAGCACGTGCGTATCAATATGCAGCGACACAACGTCCAGCAGCAGCGCCATCGCCGCCGGCAGCCCGGCAAACACATATACCAGGGCCGTGCACGCGTCAGACGCCAGCTTGACTGTCGCGAGCGACGACGCCGACAGGTTGGAAGCCGCCGCTGCCCTCGAGTGATACACGCTCAGCATCGCCGCGGCGATGAAGAACGCGATCTTCGCCACCGAGCTGATCCGGCTCTGCTCCAGCCACCGCCCGATTCCCTGCAGACCGGAGGCCCGGAGAAATTTCCTGAGCAGGTTGAACAGCGACAGCTTCGGCGGTGCGCCGTACGGATCGCACCCGTCCCCGTCGTCTATCCCACAGTCTTGATCGCTGTAGTCCAGGCTGCTCGAGCAACACGTCGACGTGTGCTCGTGAGAATGGGAATGAGCATCGTCGTGACTGTGTCCATCGTGATTGCATTCGCTGTGCTTGTGATCGTGATCGTGATCGTGATCGTGCTTGTGGTCGTGGTCGTGCGACGAACAACAGGCGCCATGGCCGTCCCCGTCCCCGTGCACGTGCCAGGCAATCACCCGCCGTCCACGCCCCGCCTCTCGCACGCCTCGGGTGTGGAGTGTCTCTCTCCGAACCACCTGCGACCGGGCCCGGAACACCCGGGCCGGGCTCCCGGGGCCCGAGTTTGCACTCCCCGGACGGCGTACTCCTCTCTCCCCAATGCCAACCGAAGCCATCTGTGTGTTTCGACACCGGTATCGTCGCCGCGTGACTGGCGAATCAGTCCGCACTGCGCCTACGTTCTCCACGACTATTCGCGCGGCGATGGCGGAGAATACCTGGACTGCCGTGCTCTCTCTGTCTCCAACGAAAACGAGTTTGAGTCTGCCGATCCGCCATATACAAACAACGATGATTTCCGCCACTCGCGTCACTCGTCCCGCCCGGGGCGTAGCCACCGCCACTGTGGTCAACGGGAGCCCGCATGCTCGATTCAACGCCGGGAAAACGAGGCTGACATACGTTCAAATTCGCCCAGCCCACCACGCGGCACGGGGCAGCGTCGCTGCATCCGCTGCCACGATGGAGCCTGCGTCGATGGCCGCCGAGTACAACGCCGCGCCGGGAGAGGGCGTGGGCGTCTATCGTGGCACGGACGGCTACCTGTACGTCGACGGAGTCAAGGTGGACGACATCCGCGCGCAGGCCGAGACGTCGCCGGTCTACATCTACTCGAAGGACAAGATCGCTGCGAACTACAAGGCCTACGAGAAGGCATTGGAGGGTCTGGACTCGATCATCGGGTATGCCGTCAAGTCGAACAATAACCTGAAGATCGTTGAGTACCTGCAGAGTCTAGGCTCTGGCGCCGTGCTCGTGAGCGGGAACGAGCTTCGCGTGGCCATGAAGGCCGGGTTCGACCCGACGCGAACAATCTTCAACGGGAACGGGAAGCTTCCGAAGGAGTTGGAGCTGGCCGTGGAGCTGGGGGTGCTGGTTAACATCGACTCTGAGTTCGACCTGGAGAACATCCGGCAGGCGGCCAAGAACGTGGGCAAGGCCGCGAGGGTGCTGATTCGGATCAACCCCGACGTGGATCCGGAGGTGCATCCGTACGTGTCGACCGGACTGGCCGGGTCCAAGTTCGGCATCCGTAACACGCACTTGCAGTGGTTCCTGGACGAGATCAAGGCCTCGCCGGGGCAGCTCAACCTCGTGGGCGTCCACTGTCACCTTGGCAGCACCATCTCCAAGGTGTCGATCTTCAGGGACGCTACGGTACTCATGGTGGAGTTCATCGAGTCGATCCGCTCCCAGGGCTTTGACCTGAAGTTCCTCAACATTGGCGGGGGCCTCGGCATCGACTACTACAGGCAGGGAGACACGATGCCGACGCCGACGGACCTTATCGACACCGTCAGGGACCTGGTGTCCTCCCTGGGACTCACGCTGGTCATCGAGCCGGGCCGCTCCATGGTCGGAAACAGCGCCGTCATGGCGTGCACAGTCACCGGGACCAAGACCAACGGCAACACCAACTTCATCGTCGTCGACGGTTCCATGTCGGAGCTGATCAGACCGGCGCTCTACGACGCCTACCAGCACATCGAGCTGACCGGGCCCTGCGACGGGGAGGTCAAGACCTGGACGGTGACTGGGCCGGTGTGCGAGAGCGGGGATATTCTGGGCAAGGACAGGACGCTGCCGACGCCGAGTCAGGGCGACGGACTGGTCGTCATGGACGCCGGGGCGTACTGCATGGCGATGGCGAGCGAGTACAACCTGAAGATGCGGCCGAGCGAATACTGGGTCGAGAACGGCACCGACGTCAGGCAGATCAGGCGGGCGGCCACGCTGGACGACTACCTGGCCAAGTTTGATGGGCTCTAGGCGCTCTGCTGCGTGTTTCTGATCGGTCTTGTCGTCTGTCTCATGTGAATTACGGCAGTCTCGAATCATTCATTCATTCGAGAGACGTTCATTCAATTCATGAGTCTGGTCTCGTGTGGCGAAATGGAGCACCACCGTCAGAACACCTCAATACTTTCGCTCTGAGTTCCGTTCTAGTCATCGCTATGCAGACCTCGATCACCAGGACGCAAATGTCCGCCACGGTACGTTCAGCCCGTGTCGTGAATGTACCCGAATAATCTAGACGGCAATTCAACGCTTTTAACGCGAGCTTTGCCGTGAGAGTCGCCGCTTCTCCACGATCATGTCTTCTCGAATGGGATCCGCGACGCAGACGATCGGGGGACCCCGGGAACTCGCCGAAATTCACCTCACAGACGCTATCCCTCGCGAATCTTTAGGCCCGAGTTGCCGCGCCGTCCAGCCGCGCATTGTGCAATGCCGCCCCGCTGAGGTCCATGAGGTCCCATCGCGTGCGTTGCGTGCCGCAATCGCGCCAGGCGCTCCATGTTTGCGCGGCTGCTGCGGATAGCTATGCGCAAGACCGTATGGACCCGTTGGAGAGGGCCGTCAGCAATGTCGTGGGGGCCAAGAACGCCAGTTCCATCGTCACGCTGGGCTATATCGCGCTGTGGTACGGGCTCAATGTCGCCTTCAACCTCCAGAACAAGGTGATCTTCAATTACTTCCCGTACCCCTGGTTCGTGTCGACCTGTCACGTGGTGATTGGAGCGCTCTACTGCGGGGTGTTGTACCTGGCCGGCGCCAAGAAAGCGTCGTTCGAGAGGCCGATCACGACGAAGGAGCTCAAGGCCATTTTCCCGCCCGCTGCCATGCATGCGGCCGGTCACGTCGCCGCCAACCTTAGCTTTGCCGCCGTGGCGATCAGTCTGACGCACACAGTCAAGACGCTCGAGCCGGCGTTCAACGTGATCCTGTCGAGGGTTATCCTCGGAGAGGCCACGGCCCTCCCGGTGCTCGGTGCCCTCGTGCCGATCATGGTCGGAGTGGCCATGGCGTCTGCGGCCGAGCTCTCCTTCAACTGGTACGGTTTCATCTCGGCCATGATCTCCAACCTGACGTTTGGGTTCCGCGCCGTGTGGTCGAAGAAGAACATGAAGGAGATCAACATCGGGTCCACGGCCATCTACGCCTGGACCACGCTCATCTCCTGCTTCATCTGCATCCCGGGCGTGCTCATCTTTGAGCCGCAGGTCTTCCCTGCCATCCAGCAGCAGATCGCCGAGAAGGGTCTCGTGACGTTCGCCACGCCCCTCCTCTCCGTCGGACTGCTGTACCACCTGTACAACCAGTTCGCCTTCAACACCCTGTCCCGCGTCACCCCGGTGAGCCACGGCGTCTGCAACGTCGTCAAGAGGGTCGCCATCATCGCGACCAGCGTGCTCTTCTTCGGCAACACCCTGACGACCCAGACCAAGATCGGAACGGCCATCGCCCTGTTTGGAACCTACCTCTACACGGAGATGGTCAAGAAGTACAAGAAGTAGAAAAGTTGGTCACCCGACGATGCAAACACGTTGACTGAAATTTTGAAGATGCATACGAGACGACAAGAAACGCTGTAAGTCACCCCATAGTTACCCCATAGTTACCCCATAGTTACCCTAGAAGCTCAGGCTGTCTTTGAGCGCCTCCCTGGCAAACGTCGGCAGCGTGAAGGCCGCGGCGTGCAGGTCCCTGTTGTAATACTTGAGCCCCCCCAACGCGTCCTTGTTCGCGCTCCCGACATCCCTCTTGGCCACCCTCGGATCGTTATCCCCGCCCTGGCCCCCGGCCTTGGTGCAAACCATGAACCCGATCTGCCCACTCGGGTAGGTCGGAATGGTCGTGTAGGCGTACTGCACCGTGCCTCCCACGAACACCTTCTTGCACATTGCCGCAAGACTCTTGATAATCTCTAGATGATACCACTGCGACTCGGCCTGCGTACACACGATACCCCCCGGCTTGAGCGCCCGGTGCATGTACTGGAAGAACGGCTCCTGGAACAGCACCTCGGCGGGACCGACGGGGTCCGACGAGTCGACCACGATAACATCGTACGTATTCTCCTCGGCGTCCTGCACAAACTTGATACCGTCACACACGTGTACGGAGACGCGCGGGTCGGAAAAGCCGACCGCCATCTTCGGGAAGTACTTCTTCGAGACGTCGATGACCATGCCGTCAATCTCAGCGATATGAATCTCCTCCAGCGACTCGTAGCGAGAGAGCTCGCGCAGCACACCGCCGTCCCCACCGCCGACCACCAACGCCTTCTTGGGCGTGTGCGGCAGCGCACAGACGGGAAGGTGCGTGATCATCTCCTGGTACGAAAACTCGTCCCGGTCCGTGCACTGGATGACACCTGGAAGCGAGCGAGTGAGAGCGAGTGAGAGCGAGTGAGAGCGAGTGAGAGCGAGTGAGAGCGAGTGAGAGCGAGTGAGAGCGAGTGAGAGCGAGTGAGAGCGAGTGAGCGACACCGGGATACCGAGAGACGGCGTCGGCGGCGTGATCAGGCGCGAGCTGGCGTGGGAGATGCGAACGTCGGCGACGCACCGTCGAGGACCAGAACCGTCCCGAACGCATCGGTCTTGACGATGGCCACATCCTGCCGTTTGGAGGGGGAGGAGAAAAAGTGAGGCCGTGAAGCAGTTCAAGCAGACCCACGGCAGGAGGCTGGACCACGGGGCTGCGCAACTGCAGCGACTGAGGACCGGACCAACAAGCTCGTTCTCCTGGCCTTTGGCGACCGCTGGCAGCCCGAGTGCTTCCCCAACACCATACGTAAGCTCGTGACCACCACGGATATCCCCGAAACGACGCATCGCTCGCGGAATCGACCGGGCTGAATTCCGACAATGCCGCGGCTGCTCATGCAAGTCGCGTTTTCCGCCGCTCCCATGCACCTACCTGGAAGTCGCTCCGGGCGGTATGAACCACCTCATTCACCTTGAAACTCATGCCCTGACCGGGCCACATGGAGCTGAGCTCCGTGAACCAGTCGTCCTTCATCCCCTGCTGCAGGGAGCCGGGGACGGCCTCGTCGGGTGCTTGCGACGCCATCGTCTGGATCGTCCGACGAAGTAGACGTAGACGTCGACGGAGACGGAGACTGACAGAGGGGGAGACGAGTCGACGAACGACGCCAGAGACTGCTACGACTCGGTGCCGGAGACAACGAGCCATCAATTGATGTGGCGGACGGCGGATGGTCCCGGGTGGGGCCCCCTCGATCAGTTCCAACCGTCCGAATTTGGTCCCCCCCACCGCGTCGTCGTATTCAGACTTCACCGGGCGTTCGTTCGATTCGACGCACGCGACGACCTTCGTGCCCTGTACGAAGGTCGCGAACACGCAGACGGAGCGCCTGACTTTCGTCGTCTCTCCTTTGCTCGCGAGCGAGTTCGTACCTCGATCTCAGAGCAGAGCAGAGCCGACGAGACACACCCCACCATGTCTGCACCACCGACTTCCACGGCCGCGTCCCCAACGTCGCGGGTGCAAGCGATCGTCTTCACCACGCTGGAGGGCTACGTGATCTACGAGACGTACTACGAGCAGCTCAATGACATCCAGAAGTGCGAGGTGCGGCAGAGCTTTGACACGATATCGACAAACCACGAGCTGCGTCATGGGAGCGAGCTGGTGGGTCGGTTTAAGAACGGCAAGGTGTCGGGGCTGGTGTGTGGTGCTGTGGTGGGGTACGCGTTGGGGACTGGGTATTGCGACGAGCTGATGCTGTCGTCGTTTCTGGAACGGATGTTTGAGGTGTTGGTGGAGGTGATGGACGTGGACGAGGTGAAAGGGCGGCCGGCGATGGATGGGGGCGTGTTGGTGGGGAACTATGATGTGCTGTGTCACGTGGTGGATGCGATGTGCGTGGATGGGGTGGTGGAGGAGGTGGGGGTGGAGGGGGTTCGCAAGTCGCTGGTGCTCGGGAGCGAAAAGTGGACGGGCGGGGGGCGGGGGCTGCGGGGGGTCGTGCGGAGTTTGAAGAGCAGCATTGGAAGATGATGATGGGGATGATGATGATGAGGATGATGGGGATGATGAGGATGAGGAGGATGATGATTATCAATAAAGTCTATCAAAATCAGGCGCCATCATCGTCCGTTGACGTCGCCGCCTCCCTTTCCGTCAAAATTGGAGACGTGCGCCTCGATTGTCGCCATTGTATTGTTATAACTTGTCGTCGTTGTCGTCGTCGTTGTCGTCACGTCCTCGACCACGTCCTGGTGCTCCCTGATCAAGTTGGTACACCAACCCAGACCCTCGGCCCGCCACCCGCCACGCGCTGCGGCTCTCGTGCTCTTGCCGGCCTTGACGCGTGCCGCCTCCTCGTTGAGATCCCGGATGATCGCCTGAATCTGCCACAGCGTAATCTGCTTCAGCACGCGATCGAGCGGCGGCGGCGGCATGTACTTTGGCTGCACGCTCTGACGCAGCTGCACCAGACTCTGCCCGGTCCCTCCAAACACCCCTTCCTCGAACCGATGCATCGCCTTGCTCAGCTTGTGCCCCAGCCCCCACGTCCGCCCCGGATACCGCACCAGCTCGTCGAGACTGTCCTCGTCGAACGGCTCAATCTGCCACTCGCCGGAAAAGTCCTTCATCAGCGAGCTCTTCAGCAGCTTGAACTTGATATACCCCCTGGAGAACGGAAATGTGAGCAAGTGAGCGAGTGGGCGAGTGGGCGAGTTGGAGAGGCAGTCGGAGCGAGCCAGTCGTGCAACGCGGCGCTCGCACACGTCGCCAATACCAATACCCACCTGTTCCGGTCCTGCGTCACCAGCATGCGCACGACAAACTCGCCTTTGATCGGCCCGAAACGCCACACCCCCACGTGCTCCACTTCAGTCTTCTTCTTGCCCTTCCCGTCGTCCGAAATCGGCTTGCGGTAGTTCACGCGTTTGATCGCCTTGAAGACATCGGTGGGGTTCTCGGACGATGTCAATATGTCAAACACAGCCTTGGGAGGCAGGTCCACTTTCCCGATCGCCTTGAGCGTACAGAAGAAGCCCTTGACCGGCTGTTCGATCGAGACCGTCAGGAAGTGTGGACTCGACGGGTCAGACTCGCTCGAGTACGACAGGTTCGTCTCGTGATCGTCGCTCCCGGACCGCCTCAACAGACGAGCGGCCCGACGCCTGATCGACGACAGCACGGCGATCGGCGCCTGTATCAAGCCCATCTTCCCGCTTCTCACTCCGTGTCACGTGCGTCTCGGTCGACCGACCCACGTCTCGAAATTCCTTCTCGAACAGATGCGCTCGCCTGTACTCGTGCGGACCCGTCTCGGCGTCTCGGCGTCTCGGCGCGCCCAGGCATTCAGTACGGAGACGATCCCGTGCAGACCGCTGACAGAGAAGGGATGGATTCCAGAAAAGCGTCTGTGCGCCTTACGAACCCCCTTCTCGTTCGACCTCAGGCGCCTGGGTCGAGTCACGTTCGCGACTTCAAACACGGTTCTCGCTTTGTGGGTGCCGTTCAAATAGACACATAGACGCATTTATACCTCACTCGCCGACTGGCTGCGATCCGTGTCCGCTGCATCTGTCGCGAATTCCCCCTTTGCGCAAACCACAGATGCTTCCCTCGTCGTCCCCCGCGCTGCGTTCCTCTGCGCTCTCCGTCGCCGTCGCCCGTACGAACAGTACGAACAGTACGAACAGCGGTCGCGTCGCCACGACGACGCGCGTTGCGAAGAAAGACCCGGGGAGCGCGGAGAGTTCTCCCTCGATTGCAGACGTGTCGGCAGCCTCGCTGAAGGACAGCGCCGCGGCGACCGTGTCCCCGCAGAACAAGGCCACGGCGCAGAAGAGGACGGACAAGAAGCCCTCTCAGAACATCAACATTATTCCGATCGGTCGCTGGGAGGACGGCATCCCGAGCGCCATGGGCGGACACTACCTTGCGTCGGGGGCGCTGGCCCCGCTCTCCAACTCCAAGGGCCCCGGTATCGACATTGAACCGCTGTACTTTACGTATCCGTCTCACGAGACGGATACGCGCGTGGTGGTGTACGAGACGCCGTACGCCGCGGCGGGAGGTCTGGCGGAGGAGGTTGCCGCGGCCAGCAAGGCCGCCGTCGCTGCCAAGGGCTCGTTCACGATCGCGCTCTCCGGGGGAAGTCTGATCAAGTCGTTGTCCGCCCTGATCTCGCGCGACGATGTCGACTTCTCCAAGTGGTATGTGCTGTTCAGCGACGAGCGCAACGTGAGTCTGAGCAGCTCGGACTCGAACTACAAGGGGGCGGCGGACGAGTTCCTGTCCAAGGTGCCGATTCCTTCCAGCCAGATCCTGAAACTGAAGGAGGGACTGACGGCTGGGCAGGCGGCGGAGCAGTATGCGGGCCAGATGCTGAGCTTGAGCGAGGGCGTGCTGCCGAGGAAGGGCGAGCTCCCGGTGCTGGACATGGTGCTGCTCGGGGTCGGGCCGGACGGACACGTTGCATCGCTGTTTCCCAACAGGAAGGAGACGGCCGACAGTGGATCCGAGCGATGGGTGCTGCCCGTGACGGACTCGCCAAAGCCGCCGAGCGACCGGATCACGCTGACGATGCCGGTGATCAACGCGGCCAAGCGGGTCGCGGTGGTTGCGCTCGGAGAGGGGAAGTCTGAGGTGGTGCAGCGGGCATTGGAGGTGCAGAGTCTCCCCGGGGCGCTGCCTGTGCAGATGGTCAGGCCGCAGGACGGGATCGTGTGGGTGCTGGATGTGGGGAGTGCGAGCGGGCTGAAGACGGGGACGTGGGACGACAAGAAGTCATATCCGAGGAGCGAGTTCGTGTAGTAGGTGAAGGTGCAGTGCAGTGTGTGGAGGAGGCATGGTGGCATGAGATTTGAGTTGACTCGACCGACCGACAGTTCCAAACCCCTCGATTTAAAGCCCGCAACAACATGGCGCTGTTGCCATCTCCCTCTCGCGGTTATGGCTTCCTCATCGTCGTCGTCATCGTCGTCATCGTCGTCTTCGTCGCGCTCGGTCGCGCGATTCACGCGACGAGCCCGACGGCGACGGAAGAAGAATTCTCGCTGGGAGTATGGTGCCCAAAGGGCATGTCGGACGCGTCGGGGGACATCTCCATCAAGAGGGCGGCCGTGACGATGGAGGGGCAAGGGCAGCACCGGACGCTGCGGTACCGGTTCGAGTACGACGACAGAGTGCAGCACTGGATCGACTCGAGCGAGGCGCAAACGCGGGAACTGGCGATCGTGCACACCTTGCCCGCGGTGTGGTTCGTGGATCCGTTCGAGCAGAAGCGGGTGACGGGGGCCGACAAGGCGAATTTTACGTCCCATATCATGGGCGCGCGTGAGGTCGACCTGGAGTCGATCGAGTCGCTGTCGCGGCCCGTGGAGCACGTGCTGGCGGGCCACGTGCGGGTGGCGAGCCCGGACGAGCGGGGGATGGGCAAGCGGACAGACGTGGACGTCGGGGTCAAGGTGCACGCACGATACGCGTCTGTCTCGGGGGGCATCGACGAAGAGCGGGAACAACGGACGCTTCTCGAGTGGCTGCTGTCGGACACGACAATGGCGACGTTTGAGCCGATCGCGGTGGTGGTGCGGTCTCCGACCGGTCACTGCCGGCGGTTGATGCCGAGGTTGGAGCGGGCGTTGGAAACAAAGCTGCCGGCGGGCGCGATGCGGCACGCCGAGCTCGTGCGTTGGGGTTCGACGGCGGCGGTCGTGGTGGCGGCGGTCGTGGTCAGCGGGGCGAGAATCGTGTTTGTTTCCGGAGGACGGTATCGGGGGGCAACGGTATCGTAAACTCTTGTAATTACAAAACAAGAGAGGTCGATCTATCTTGACGATCTTGACGATCTGGACGATCTGGACGATCTTGACGATCTGGACGATCTAGACGACCAGGCGCTCGAGCACATCGACGGTGCCGGCAATCTCTCTCTCCTCCACGCCGGTGAGTTCACACAGCAGCGTGGGCCATGTCTGCATCCCGCTCCTCCGGAATGCCGTGCTCAGGCAGGCCGCCGCGACGATCGACGGCGGCGTGAACGCGAGCGAGGCGTCAACGGCAGCCATGCTGACCAGGCCGGTGGCGTTGGTGACGAGGGCGCCGATGATTCCGTTCCCGCGCTGAGCGTCGTTGGAGTTGTACAATTGATTGTACCCGAGCAGATCCAGATAGACGGACAGCACGCGAATCGGCGAGATGCTCGCCGTCTGGCCGGCGAGCATGGCGTTGATCGCCTCTTCGACGACGACGACATCGTCGAGGGAGACGCCAAAGGAGCCCTCGAGGATCTGTCCGTTCCTCAAAAGCAGACTCTGGGCACCGTTCGCACGGGCGACGATCAAGAGGAGCGCCGCGGCGCACGTGGGCGGCGCGGGCAGCCTGTCGACCGCGCCCGTGGCCAGCAGCTTGTTGCAGATCTGTACCGAGTCGTGGCAGATCGTCTCCTTGAGCTTGAGGGCCCCGGACATGTTGATGATCACCTGGAGAATGGCGCGGCGCAAGTCGATGCTCGCCTCGAAGGCGTCGAGGTTTCTCTTTGGGAGCCCGTTGAACATGGTCTCGGCGGCCTCAAAGGCGTTGACGGCGGTCATCGCGCGCTCGCACTGCGTGTAAAGGCCGGCCTCCTCCTTCAGCATGGGCATGAACGACGGCAAAGACTTGGACATCGACGTGGCCCGTCCCTTTGCACCGGTCTCGGCAATGCCCAGGAGCGACTTGACCAGAAACGCGGGAGGCGTCGTCATCCAGGTGGAGATGTGACGCGCGTCCGTCTTGACCACGCACCCCTTCCCCCTCCCCGCCTCGATCACCTTGGCGGGGATCGAAAAAGCCTGGATGGTGGCCTTGAGGGCAGCCACAACGTCGTCCTTGGCCGAGCCGACGCAAGCATACTTCCCGGGTGTGAACAGCAGCGAGCGCAGGGGCCTGTTGTAGGTGGACGCACTCCGCAAGTCCTGCCTGTACCCGTTGATCCACACCAGCATGGCCAAGCGGCACGCGGACGCGCTGTCAGACATCATCGACGACTCGCAGGCCTCGTTGAAGCGAATCTTGATGCCGCCGTTGCTGCTGCTGCTGCTGCTGCCGTTATCCCCGCCCCCGCC